>VFQS010000222.1_pt1 | contig 74688 bp, 72 predicted proteins | sample 3512361 | NCBI WGS metagenome assembly VFQS01 (sample SAMN10412375, study PRJNA504923) | tailings metagenome | isolation source: Relicate 1 Philex TSF3 active mining | place: Philippines | reverse complement strand
TGAGTCTCCACTTGATTTCCATCGGGGTCGCGGTAATACGCAGACAACGTCATTCCGTGATTGATGGTCCAGTAAGGCGATACTCCACGTGCCTTCATGCGCTCGTACTGTCCAAAGAGGTCATCAAGACTTGCATAGGTGAATGCAAAATGCTCCGTACCACACGAATTGGCTTCTCGATCTTCTAAGTTCGGAAAATTCACAATCGCGATGCGATGGTGTTCATCGTCATACGAGATGAACGAGATGAACTCGTTCTCGTGACGAGCCTCCCCCTCCAAAAAGGCCTTCCACCACTCGACCATTTCGGTGAACCGCGATGTCTTGAGCACAATGTGAGCGAATTTGATGGGAGATGCCATGTGAGCCTCATTTCCTTGGTTTTAGTCAAGTGACTAAAACAGACTATAGTGGAAATATGACATTGCGATTTGCCTCAAAAAATGGTCGTGCCCACCTGGTCGTGGGCCCTGACAATTCCCTGGTGGACCTCGCCGAGGCAAGCGGTGGTCGCTTCACTTCTGAACCCATCGATGCATTTCGACGTTGGAGCGAAGTACGCGAATTTGCTCGCACCTTCTCGGGAACCGGAGTGCCATGCGACGTGAACCAACTCGACGCACCTTCACCATGGCCAACACAGGTCTTTGGAATTGGTCTGAACTACCGCACCCACGCCGAAGAGAGCGGCATGGAGATTCCCCAATCGCCGCTTACCTTCACCAAGTACTCGTCATCAATTGCACATGGCAATGCTGACATTCCTCTCTACAACTCATCAGTTGACTGGGAAGTAGAACTTGTGGTTGTCATCTCCGATGGTGGCCGCAACATTTCACGTGACAATGCATGGAATCACGTAGCAGGAATTTCAGTTGGCCAAGATATTTCCGATCGCAAACTTCAATTTGCAAGCCAACCCCCACAATTCAGTTTGGGCAAAAGCCGCAAGAACTATTCACCATTCGGTCCGTGGCTGGTAGACGCCGCAGACATTCCCAACAAAGATGCACTGCACATGACCTGCACGCTCAATGGGGAAATTGTGCAAGACACCATGACCGACGACCTGATCTTCAGCGTCTCTGACATCATTTCGTATCTGTCCGAAATTGTGCAGCTTCTCCCTGGCGATGTCATCTTCACCGGAACGCCAGGTGGTGTCGGCGTATCACGTAAGCCACCAGTGTTCCTGAAGCCAGGCGATGTATTGGTGTCCACTATTGATGGAATTGGTACCACCACAAACACCTGCGTGCAGGGCTAAGCACTTATAAAAACGGTTGCACTGCACTAGTGCACCATTCCCATAATGCACGGCGGGCATCTGGACTATCGCTGCGTTTTGTCTGTGACGACTTATGAATCGAGCGCACTTCGCGATCGCACCAAAACGTTCCGCTTGATGCGGGTATGGAACCCACTGTGGCAAGCCAAATAATTGTGTCGGCCCCTTCACGTGGCGTGCGCAAGATGGGCTTCGTGAGAATGCGGAACAACGGAAGTGAGTCCTGAACGCCGGGTGTGTCTGCCCATCCTGGATGCATCGCCACAAAAGAAACGTTGGGCTCTTCGTGTGCCCACATCTCATTCAGTGTCACCTGCGCTCGCTTTGCAACGGCATATTGCTTTGATCCGTTGTACGACGCGAGTTCTAATGATTCACCGTTGTGTAGTTGTGGCAACGATGCGGTATACATTCCGCCAGATGACACTGTGACAACGCGACCATTTGCTGCTCGAAGAACATCACGCAACATTGCCGTCATGAGAAATGGGCCCACCACATGCGATGCGATTGTTTGTTCAATTCCCTGCGGAGATGTTTTTCTGTCATTCAACAATGCTCCTGCATTGTGAATAAGCACATCTACTCGCGGAAACGCTGTACGAATATCCATTGATGCACGAGCAACAGATTCAAGGTCACCCATCTCGCATTCAACCACTGTCACCTTGAGTTGAGAATTACTGGTGCGAAGTTCGTCAGCAGTTTGTTCTGCCTTGGCACGCTGCCGTGCTACCAGCACAAGATGTGCGCCTGTTATCGAGAGTGACCGTGCTGTTTCTAGACCCAAGCCCGATGTTGGTCCGGTAATGACGACCACTTTCCCACTCATAGAACCTGGTGACGGTTGCTGCCAGTCTTCACTGCGTGAACGAATTGCATATCCGATGCGTGAAAAACCAGGAATAACTGCTGCATCTAGAGCATCACTGATTCGTTTGCGATTCACATTCGCTCCATCAATGTTGCCAGCACCATGCCACCCACAATGGCGCCACGAACTGACCATGCAATTGTGCGCACCCAATTCGTTGACACCAATTCTTGACCAACTGTGGGGTCGGGATTGTTGGCCATGCGCGCGTGACGTGGCACGGACAACAGAACCGTTGCACCCAACGCAACAGCTAGAGGAATTCCAGCTAACCACGGAATAAACCATGCAACTCCCACGGGAACCATTGCGAGGAGCATCAGTGTTGTCACACCTTCAAGTGTCATGGGAATCATCACCACCCAGCCCGTTCGCTTCTGGTGCTCGACAGCAACAGAAGACGCGCTCTCGGTGGGGACCACCGACAACAAGGGGTAATGGACTACCTGAACAAACCAGATGACACCCACCATTGTCCATGTAGACAAAAGATTGATTAGTAGAACCACGTCATCCATGTGCTCACCGTATCTGGAGTGCCCAGTTGTCCCTACGATGTGTTGCGTGACGCGCGTCCCTCAAACAAAAAACGGATTCCCCCCACGAACCTGTGTGGTGTGTAAGAAGAAGTTTGAATGGCGACGCAAGTGGGCGCGCGACTGGGACAACGTTCTGTATTGCTCGGAAAAGTGTCAGCGCAATAAATAGTTAAAACGGAATATTGAACTCCGCGATATCAACGCTGCGTTGCTCATCGATTGAGCGATGCGCTGCCGCCCCAATGACAACGCTCCACAAACCATCGGTCACTGATACTTCGGGTGATTGGCCATGTCTAACAGCGTTGATAAAACGCTGACATTCAATGAAACTTGCACCAAAGTGAAAACCAACATGCGCAACATCGTCTGGAATTCCAACTGCGACTGGTTCAACCTGTCGGCTTGATCGACTACCAACAAAAATTTGTCCATCACCTGGGACAAACGCTTCTACTTTGCCTGTTGTTCCTACAACGGAAATCTCTTGCTCATGTCGAGATCCTTCAGCAAACATGCTCAAATCCAACATTGCGCGAACACCATTTTCGTATTCAACAATGACGAAGGCATTATCCAAAATGTCACTCCGTTCGCCGTTGTAGTACTCGTCTAGATGATTGACATCTTGTCCACCACTTGCCAGAACACGCAGTGGGCGAGATTGCACCACCACATTCATGAGATCGAAGAAATGACAGCACTTTTCCACCAGCGTTCCACCAGTGTTACGACTGAAGCGATTCCAGTTGTCAACTTTCACAAGAAAAGGAAAACGGTGTTCTCGAATTGCCACCATCTTCACATCGCCCACCGCATTAGCTTGTACTTGGCGAATCAATTCCGCGATAGGTGCCATGTAGCGATACTCAAGGCCCACCCATGTCAAAGCGTTTCTCTGTGACTGTGCCCGCACAACCGCGACGCAATCTTCCACGGTGGTGCACATGGGCTTCTCTACTAATGCCGGAATATCGGTTGCGAAGATGTCATCGAGAATTGTTTTGTGGGTGAAATTCGGCGATGCCACGACCACCGCATCAACCAGCCCAGACGACAACAAGTCCCGATGGTCCGAGAACTCAGCAACTCCATCAAATGCGTCGCCCATGGTCAACTGTGCCCATGTTCGAGGTTCGTCGTTAGGGTCGCTGATGGCCGTGATGTGAACTTCAGGGATTCCCATCAGGTTCTTCAGATGTTCGCACCCCATCATTCCGGTGCCAACAACGCCTACGCGCACTGTGTCCATGCCCTCCACACTATGTGACTGCTATTTGCGTTCACCTCTCTGACAACTAGTGTTCATGTTCAACGCATCGGGGGGTGCGGCCACACAAGGGGGAATTCCAATGGCAATTGTTGATCTCATTGAATCAGGATTGGGCCTATTGAAATCGGACGCAGACATCACTCCGTCGTGGGTAGAAGGTGTTCTACGTGGAAGCGGTCACCTTGAAGACGGCGTCGGTGTCACCGCTGTTTCTACTGAGCGAATTGGCGAGGGTGTCGGAATCCTCAGCATCTTGCAACGTGTGACTCCCACGTACTCAAGCAATACAAGTAAGGGACCACGCACCCTGGTGGTCAAGTACCCCACCGACGATCCCACTCAGCGATTTACTGCAGACGCTCTTGCGCTCTACATACGTGAATTGCTCTTCTACAAGGACTTTGCACCGCAGTCTCCATTCCAAACTGCAACGTGTTACGGACAAGCAATTGCTGCCGATAACACAGACTTCACCATTGCGATGGAAGACATCAGCCATATGCGCGGATTGAATCAACTAGATGGCGTAGGCCTTGCTGAAGCAAAGATTCTTTTGGAAAAGATTGCAGACTTCCACGCAATGTGGTGGGAAAACGCAGAACTATCGCAGTACGCCGAAATTTTTCAACCGCTTGCAAATCCCACATACAACGCCGTACTCCCCATGTTGTGGACTGGTGGGTGGCCCCATGTTGAAGAACATGCCGGTCATCTCATTCCGGACAGCGTGCGAGATATCGGTGGAATGTGGGCTGAAAAGGTTCCCTGGATGCTCGACAACCTCATGAGCCCCACCACAATGTGCCATGGCGACTATCGCGCCGACAACATTCTGTTCAACGGAGACGAACCTGCTGTCATTGACTTCCAACTCATTGGAACTGGCAGCGGAATTTACGATGTTGGATACTTCATCAGCCAATCCATTGATACCGATGTGCGACGTGGCCATGACAAAGAACTTGTTGACACCTATCTCAATCGCCTAGAGAGTCATGGCATTTCTGTAGACCGCGACGGGGCGTGGCGTCAGTACCTCATCTGCATTTGCTTTTGCGTGACCTACGGCGTCACAACATTTGGTGGCTTTACAGAACAGAACGAACGAGGCCAGAAGTTGTTAAGCGACATGCTGCTTCGTGCACTGAACTGCGTCGCCGACAACAACGCGTTGGACGTTCTGCGCTAAATCTTTGTAATTTCGGGCAGACTGTGGCTATGACTGACCATTCGCATGATCACAGCCGCGGGCTACTGCAACAGTTGGGCGCTGAGGGGCGCGAACTCCGTGCCCTCATTCCTGACGTCTACGTCGGTTTTGGTGAACTGCACAAAGCTGCGTTTGCTGACGGAGCAGTCGATAAGAAAACCAAAGAGCTCATTGCACTTGCCATTGCAATCACAGTGAAGTGCGATGGCTGTATTGCCAGTCATGCACGTGGCGCTGCGTTGGCACATGCAACAGAGCAAGAAGTGGCAGAAACAATTGGTGTTGCAATCAGCATGAACGGCGGACCAGGCACCGTGTATGGGCCACGGGCATTTGCCGCATTTCGAGATTTTTCGCGACCCGCATAAGGGTCAATCACTAACTATCAGTTAATGACCAATTGACTTGTTGATGCGGATGGGAATGGTGCGTGGTCCACGGACCTGACCGCCTGCCCACGTGACTTCTGCGTCATCACGTAATTCAAAATCGGGAACGCGCGCGAGGAATTCTTCAATCGCAACGCGCATTTCCATGCGCGCCAAGTTGGATCCCACACACCGGTGAATTCCTGCACCAAACGCGACGTGTCGATTGTGCTCGCGGTCGATGATGACTTGGTCTGGATTCTCAAAGTGTTCTGGATCACGATTTGCTGCGGGGAACGACATCAGAATGCGGTCACCCTTGTGCATGGGACACCCTTCGTATTCCATGTCCTCGTTGACAAGTCGAGCCATGGTCACCGGCGAATACGCACGCAAAAATTCTTCTACTGCAGATGGAATCAGCTCTGGTTCTTGCACCAATCGTTCACGGTCTTCCTTGTGTGTTGCAAGGTGCCACAGCGACGAACCGATTCCACTCCATGTGGTGTCAACGCCCGCGATCAACAACAAACCACACATACCGAGAATGAGTCCGTCAGGGAATGGCTCGCCATCATGAGTGGCGTGAACGAGTTCACCAATGAGGTCAGAAGTTGACCCTGTCTCTCGTCGCTTAATGATTTCGCCCATAAAGAAGTCTTGTAACTCTCCACGCGCTTTGATTCGTAACTCTGGATTTGTCAATCCCGCTTCTAGAGTCCAGCGCACCCACGTAGTGAATTGGTCTTTCATGGTGGTGGGAACACCCAACATGTTCGCAATCACTTGTGCAGGAATTTGCTGCGCATACTCCACCGCAGCATCTGCAGTGGGCTTTCCTGCGATGGTGTCCATTAACTCGCGACACCACGCACGTGTAAACACTTCCAACTCGTCTACTGCGCGAGGAGAAAATGCTGGCAACAGTTGTCGACGCGTCCACGTATGCATCGGTGCGTCAACCGCAATTGGCGCACCCGGGGTTGCCCCGTATGCACCAGAACCAGGTGCCTCTGCGGGAGGAACAACAAGCACCTCACGCGACGAAAACTTGTCTGGCTCTCGTGCCATCTTGGTGACAATGTCGTACTTAGTGGGCAACCACGAACCACCCCATTTATCGGTGTGAGCGATGGGGCATTCATTGCGAAGTGAGTCCCAAATCTCGAACGGATTCTCGATGTATTGCTTATCGAAGATGTCGTATCCGACTGTCCAGTCAATTAACTCGCCCATAGTGGTCCCCTGGTTCTGCCGCATGCACGCGCGGGCCTATGGTGAGAATAACTCCCCAGTGAAGCCGTGACCATAGTCATAGGCATACGATTCGGCCATGACCAATTTGCCGATTGATGTAGACCCCACAGAAGTCGGGCTTGACCCACGCCGTCTTGACCGAATTACTGAACATTTCGCCCGATTTGTCGATGATGGACGGCTGCCTGGCTGGCACATTGCTGTATCGCGTGGAGGAAAGTTGGCCTACAACACCACCTACGGCCATGCAGATGTTGAGAACAACGCACCCATCGCAGACGACACCATTTATCGCATTTACTCGATGACAAAACCCATCTGTGCAATCGCCGCATTAATTCTGTGGGAAGAGGGCAAGTTTGAGATGCATGACCAGGTGAAGTGGTACATCCCTTCATTTGCAAATCAGAAAGTATTTCGCAGCGGCACATTGACAGCTCCGCGATTCGACCCGGTTGTTGAACCAATGGAGATGTGGCATCTGTTCTCGCACACAGCAGGAATGACGTATGGATTTGTGTACTCAAACCCAGTTGATCAGATGTATCGCAACGCCGGATTTGAATGGGGTACACCAAAAGATGCGTCGCTTGCCGACATCTGCGACATCCTTGCTGGACTTCCGTTGATGTTCCAACCTGGCACTGAATGGGCGTACTCCATGTCGATTGACGTTCTTGGTCGCGTGATTGAAGTGCTCTCTGGAATGTCGCTGGGTGATTTCATGCGGACACGAATCTTTGAACCGCTAGGCATGACCGATACTGCGTTCCACTGCCCCACCGAAAAAGCAAACCGTCTTGCAGCGTTATACGTACCGAATCCTGCTGACAACCGTCGTCGCATTCGAAGTGACGCCATGGGCGCAGGCGCACTTCATGAACCCAAAGCACACCTTGGTGGTGGTGGCTTGGTCTCCACAATGTCCGACTATATGAAGTTTGCCGAAATGCTTCGCGGTGGTGGGCAGCTCAACGGTGTACGCATTCTGTCACCGCGCACTGTTTCGTTCATGGCGTCAAATCATTTACCGAACAATGCAGATCTCACCGCATTTGGTCGACCGCTCTTTTCTGAAACGGCATTTGACGGCGTCGGCTTTGGTTTGGGCGTCAGCGTCACACTTGATCCAGTTGCAGCAAAAGTCCCTGGCAGCGCGGGTGATTACGGATGGGGTGGTGCTGCAAGCACCAACTTCACGGTTGATCCAAAAGAAGATTTGGTCTACACAATCATGACGCAGTTGTTGCCGTCTAGCTCGTGGCCATTGCGTCCACAACTCAAGCAGCTTGTGCACCAGGCGTTGGTCGACTAACTGTTCGCTTCATTTGCAGTGTCAAAACTGCCAACACAACTAATCCGGTGCCAATAATGACGAGTCCTTGTGCCATCTCATTGTCAATCCACTCCACAACCGTCATGGCAATGCCGGCAACTACACAGAAAGCTCCTGCCACCAACATCTCTGGTGCAAGAACGACGATTCCGGCAATAAACATGACAGTTCCAACGATGATGGGCGCGGGGCGGGACCAATCGTCCGTTGAACCAATCATCATTGAGCCGATGATGACAAAAAGCGATCCCACTGCACGAGCAAATTGTGGCGAGCCAATGCGTTGAAGGCCTGCGGTCACAACCAATGCACCAGCAATCAACGTGAGCACACCACCCCACAGTTCGCTGTCTTGATTAATCAATGAACTAAGCGCCATGGACAATCCGACAAGTCCAACCGATAACGAGACGGTTCCAGAAAACTGTGCAGCTCGACAACGAACGATTCCCCACAATGAGGCAGCGCCCGTGAGGATAATGCCAACCCATTCACCTCTCATCTCTGCATTGTCTAAGAGAAGGGCGGTTGCTGCACCAGCAGCACCTAGAGCGGCAAGTTCTAAGACTTCAGAAAACCGACGAAGAATTTTTGACTTCGATGACAACTTCCACGACACGAGCGCGGCAGCTACTGCAACTACATAGAGAGACAAAGCAATTGCAACTTCTGAAGCATCACGAAGTGCTAGCGCAAAAAGCCGAAGTACGCCGACAGCAATGATGAGCGAGGCGAGATACGTCACTAGTTCTCTCACCGAAAAAGACCACCGAGGTGCATGAACAATGTCGTCTACCTGGTCGGCAGAAATGAGACCAGAGAACTCCAGTTGTTCTAGTAACTCACGCTGCGTCTTGTGTTGTTCCATACTCACAGTGTGTCACGGTTTACGGAGTACGGATATACCAATCAACAAATGGCCCAATTGCTTCGTCAAGCAAAGGAGCAACAAACGATGCATAGGTAACAGTGATGTGGTTATCGTCCCGATACACCAACAAATTTCCCACAATTGTGGGACACAGATTTTGGGTACAGAACCAATTTCTCACCCACACAACGTTCTCCCCAGCTCTGTCAAAATCTTGCATCATCTCAAACATGTCAGAGCGATAGCCGTTTGTAACCGTTGGCGAACACGCATGAACATTTGTGTAGTTGCGGCTTAAGCACGAAGGAATTGATTGTCCAGGATACGGAGTGTCCTCCAACAGAATTGGAGTGATGCCACGAGAACGCAGTGCATCAATTGTTCCTTGTAGACCCTCACGCCATTCTTTTTGCCACATTGGTTTGCGTGTAGACGCAGAGAGCAGCCGATCAAATCGAACGACGAACGCAAACTTGACGCCATCGGCGACCATTGCATCAAGAACGTTGGCGCGCCATTTCTTACATTCGGGATACACACGACCAAGAACTTTGTTGTACGTGGGAATCTCTGCAGGTGGGCAACCAGCTTTTGTGTAGACGTTTAACTTCCACTTCCTCTTGATTGCAATTTTCTCGAATGCTGGAAACCACTGTGCGGCATGTGAATCGCCATACAACCCAACAACGGTTGATGAATCTAATTTTCCGTAACTACAACCGGGCTTTGGCGCCTCTGGTGTGAAGCGAACATGACATCCATCGTCATAAATAATTGGCTGATCCGTCACAGCAGCCTGTAGCGATGGTGTCAAGTTGCCCGGAAGCCCTGTTGCTTTTGCTGCATCAAAAATCGCTTGAATTGGACGCTTCAGACCTGGAATTTCTGGGGCAATAGGAACGGTTGTTGTGGGCCCTGGGATTGTTGTTGATTGCAACACTGGTGTTGTTGCATCGGGACCAAGAGTGATGCTTGGCGGATTATTTCGCGCAAGAACTGCAGTACCACCAATCAGTGACACCAGCGCAACGGCAAGAGCTGCTGCGCGCACACCACGAATAGCAATGTTTCTGCGCACCGGATTTTCGACATAACGATATGAAAACTCGGAGAGGGCCAAACCAATTGCAGTACACAACAAGCCATCTACAACTGACAGTTTTCGACCGAGTGCAGGCTCAGCAATAATCAAAATGGGCCAATGCCACAAATACGCCGAATACGAACGCGACCCAAGCCATTGCAGCGGCGAAAATCGAAGGAAAGAAATGGGTGCCCAGCGTGTTGATTGTCCGCCAGCTAAGACAAAGAAAGTTGAGATAACCGGCATTAAGGCCCATGGGCCAGGAAACTTTGTGGTTTCAGTGAATGTTGCAACACTCAGAACAATTCCGGCCAATCCACACCACGACAAAACGGCCGCTACCCACTTAGCTTTCTGAGATGCGACGGCTGGCAACGCAGCCAATAGTGCGCCGATTGCAAGTTCAAATGCACGTGTGTGTGGCGAAAAAAACGCCCACGGCTGTGACTGATTCATCAAAATCATGCAGGCGATGAACGAGACAACAGCAATTACTGCCGATGTAACGCCAACTCGCATACGAATTGTGAATCGGGACCGTTGCGTCACACCGAGACATACCGCAGCAATCAGGATTGGCCACACCACATAAAACTGCTCTTCAACGGCCAAGCTCCAATAGTGCTGAAGCGGTGACGGCGGCAAGGACGATTGAAGGTAGTCAGCGCCTCGATGCGCAAAAAGCAAGTTGGAGGCAAAGCCTGCGGTGGCAATCATGTCGCTAGTTAGGGTGCGAACTCGAACCGGTTCAAGCCATATGTATGAGGCAGCAAGAGTGAGCACCGCAACCAAGGTGGACACCGGCAATAACCGCCGAATTCGTCGCGCATAAAAAGAGGCCAGTGAGATGCGGCCTTCCGACGCACGTTCTGAAATCAATAAAGAGGTAATGAGAAAACCCGACAGAACAAAAAAGACGTCCACGCCCACGTATCCGCCGTCAAGACCCGGCACGCCGGCATGAAACAACAGCACTGCAGCCACGGCAATGGCGCGAAGGCCTTCAATGTCTTCTCGACGCTGCATCCCTTTAAGTATTGCGTCTCGACCCTCTCCGCACGAGTGACGCGTCACAACAGTTGCCCCGCACAACCACATGTCACATTGGAAGCCACAGCGGCGAGGGAGACAGGCCTCACTTCGATTTCGTCTAAGGTAATCCGTACTTAATCAACGGCTTACCAAGGAGTATCTATGGCCCGTTATACACGCGTGCTCGCATCAGTTGCAGCACTTACCCTCATTGTTTCCGCTTGCGGCGGCAGCGATGAATCATCAGACACCACCGTTGCAGGTGGAGGCGAACTTGAACTGGTCAAAGCTGGTTCGCTCACGGTTTGCTCCGACGCACCATACGAACCATTCGAGTTCCAAGACGAGAATGGCGAATGGACTGGCTTTGACATGGACGTTGTCCGCGCAATCGCCGAAGACAATGGACTCGAACTTGAGGTCAGCGTTCAGCCATTCGACGGCATCTGGCTTGCTCCGGCTGCGGGCAAGTGCGACATGGTGGCATCATCAATGACCATTACCCCAGAGCGCGAAGAAGCAGCCGACTTCACACAAAGCTACTTCGATGCATTCCAGTCACTGCTGGTTCGCAAGGCCGACGCAGAGACTTATGACTCTCTCGATGCACTCGCAGGAAAGACCATTGCGGTTCAGACCGGAACCACCGGCGAATCATTTGCAAATGAAAATAAGCCTGAAGGTGCAACAATCCAGTCATTTGACGAAGCATCAGCAATGTTCCTCGCTCTCGAATCTGGTCAGGTTGACGCAGTGTTGCAGGACTACCTCATCAATAAAGAGCGCGCAGACAAGCAGGGAACATCAGTAGTTTCTGTGAAGTTTGAAGACACACCAGAGCAATACGGCTTCGCTGTAAAAACTGGTGACTCTGCACTCTTGAGCATCTTGAACAAGGGCATTGATGACCTCAAGGAGTCAGGCGACTACCAGAAGATTTACGACAAGTACTTCATCGGCTAATTCAGCTGAATTTTTGAACTAGGAAACGAAGGGGCCATGGCGATCAGCAAACGTCAACGCGCGATGTACACACGGTATGCCGTGTATGCATTGAGCCTTGCGGCACTGATTGCCGTGGTCCTTTTCGTTGACTGGGACAAACTTGGAAATGCAATGTTCCGTTGGAACATTGTCAAGGAACAATTCCCCGACATCCTCACAAAAGCAGCAAAGAACACCCTTGTATTCACGGTTCTTGGCTTCGCAGGTGGCCTAACTTTTGGCCTCATTTTTGCTCTTATGCGATTGAGCGCAGTGCGTCCCTACCGTTGGTTGGCCGCCATCTACATTGAAATCTTCCGTGGCATTCCACTCGTTGTCACACTTCTCATTCTTGGCTTCGGTATTCCTATTGCAACTGGCTGGCAATGGCCTAACGCCTACATGCAAGGTGCCGTTCCACTTGCACTGGTGGCATCTGCATACATGGCAGAAACTATTCGCGCCGGTATCGAAGCAGTCCCCAAAGGACAAATGGAGGCTGCTCGTTCTCTTGGCATGTCATATTCGCGTGCAATGGCAACAATTGTTATTCCTCAAGCGTTACGCATCATTGTGCCGCCACTCACGAACGAGCTGGTCCTCCTCATTAAAGACACGTCGCTTATTTCGGTTCTTGGCGTCACCGCAGCCACAAAAGATCTTGCGCGCTTTGGTCGAGATGGTGTCAACAGCACTGCAAACGCAACGCCGCTCATGGTCGCTGGTCTTGTCTACCTCGCTATGACACTTCCCCTCACGCAACTTGTCGCATGGATGGAACGTCGCGCAAAGGCAGCTGGGAAATGAGCAACGAACCCATTTTCATCGACGACTACGTGGTCAATATTTCTGGCTTACACAAATCTTTTGGATCAAACCATGTATTGCGTGGCATCGACCTTGATGTTCAACGTGGCGAAGTGGTGTGCATTATTGGTCCATCAGGTTCTGGGAAGAGCACTCTGTTGCGTTGTGTGAACATGCTTGAACAACCAACAGGCGGACGCATTGTTGTCCTGGGGCGCGAACTCACTGATCATGATTGCGATATTGACGAAGCGCGAACCAAAATCGGAATGGTTTTTCAGCAGTTCAACTTGTTTCCCCACATGACCGCACTCGAGAATGTTTGTGTCGCGCAGCGAAAAGTACTGAAGCGAAACGCAGCAGAAGCCGAGTCGGTCGGTCGTACGTTGTTACAACGTGTGGGGTTGGGTGAAAAGGCAGATGCTTACCCCAGTCAATTGTCGGGAGGACAACAACAACGCGTTGCCATCGCACGTGCTCTTGCAATGAACCCCGACGTCATGTTGTTTGACGAGGCAACAAGCGCTTTAGACCCAGAGCTTGTTGGCGAGGTTCTTAATGTCATGCGTTCACTTGCGGACGACGGCATGACCATGTTGGTGGTGACCCACGAAATGGGATTTGCTTCAAATGTTGCAAGCCGCGTTGTATTTATGGATGGTGGAGTCATTGTGGAACAGGGACCCCCCTCTCAGGTCATTTCGTCGCCACAACACGAGCGCACTCGCACCTTTCTCGCAAACGTTCTGAACCACTAAACACCCTCGGTCTACTCTGCGTGCAATGACAGATCAGCGAGACCGAATCCAAGCTCTCATCACCCTGGCGCAGCATCCCAACACGCCACAGGCCGAAGCTGAAACGGCGCTCGCATTGGCGTCCAAGCTCATGCAAAAACACGGCCTGTCCAATAGCGACCTTGCTGATTCCACATCAGAAGACAACGCAGAAATTGTCATTCGTACATTCCTCGTGGGTGGCCCCTATCGAGTTCGTCGAAAAGATTTGCTCTGGCACATTGCGCGACTGCATTCATGTGCTGGCTATCGCAGCTTTGACGACAACAACGACAACTGCGTCATCGTCATTTACGGTCGCGACAGCGACATCACTGCCGCATACACACTGTTCTGCGCCGCAGATGTGCTTGGCGCTCGTGTCTTACCCAAAGGCAGTCGATCGTGGCGCACAGCATGGTGGAACGGATTCACTCAAGGAATTGTGGAAGCTCTTGGTGCATCACGCACGGAATTTATTAATGAAACACCTGGATCCGGACTTGTTCTTGCGAGCAGAATGAAACGCGCCGAAAAAGAAATGCGTGCCACTGCGCCGCCACTATCTGGCAGCCGCTCGTACACCGACACATCGTCTGGTGCATATGCAAATGGCCGCGCTGCAGGTCAAGGGTTTTCTACTGGTGGCCGTTCCTTCACTAGTGGAGTCCGCGGAGAACTGTGAGCCACAACATTCACGACCTTGTCCAACAGGCAGAATCTCTTGCTCTGCAATTTTCACGTTGTTCACGCGAACAAGCATTGACATACGCGTGCGAGAACATTGCTGATCAGGTTGTGGGCGTACGAATCATGAAATCACATGAGGTCGATAATTGGCTTCAATCTGTATGTCATCGCGAAGACATCGATGTTCCAACACTTCATATTGCAAAAGCGCGACCTCGCACACTTGCTTCTGCAGATATTGAATCACTCAACATCTGCTTGTACGGGCGCGAAACTACATTGTCAACCTTGCTCCACGAGGTTGCACACACATCAGTTCGCATCCCCCATCACGGCGTCTTGTTCCGCGATGAACTCGTCCGTCTCACACGCGCACATCTCTCGGTCGAATACGCAGCACTCCTCCACTCGCTATTTGTGGGGCTAGGTCTCGAAGCCGCTCCATGGGGTGCTAGCGCGCACCGTCGCTAAGGCTATCCATAAGTGACAGACTGCTGTCATGACCATTACAGACGACTTTTATTCGCTCTTGTCAACAACTCGTTCTATTCGTCGCATTCGCAATACTCCCGTTGACTCCCACATCTTGGATCGAGTCTGTCAGGCGGCCATCTGGGCACCCAGTGGTGGTAACCGCCAGCCATGGCGAATGATTGCAGTCACTGACACAGCCATTAAGCAAGAACTGTCTCGTATCTATGTGTCTGAATGGGAAAAGTATGTTGACTTCAATCTGGCCAAACTAGGGAATCAACCCGATGACGTCATTGAGCGGGTGCGTGCTCAATTTTCCACTGGAACATCACTTGCGGAAAATCTTGCCGATGTTCCCGTGGTCATGATGTTCGTGCATGACCCAAGCGCGCTGTATGTCACCGATGCCGGCCTGAACCGACATCCCGTTGTTGGTGGCGCCTCTCTCTACCCCGCTGTACAAAACTTGTTACTTGCTGCTCGTGCAGAAGGATTAGGTGGAGTTCTCACCACACTGATCTGTTCACGAGAAAATGAATTACGTGAACTATTGAAATTTCCCGACGGCTGGGGCGTACATGCAATGGTTCCGCTGGGATATCCCGTTGGTCAACACGGGCCGCTGCAGCGCGCGCCGTTGAACACCATGTTGCACATGAATACGTGGGCTTAGTAGTCGCGCCACGGAACATTTTCTGGCCAACGGCCTTTCCCACCATCTTCCACCAAGAACCCCGTCAAAGTGCGGTCAGCGTGTTCCATTCGCCACTGCAACATTGCGCGGGCTTCGCGATACAGAATTGCTGAGTCATTGGTGGTCACACGTTGGTGCGGATCCTGTACCAAGTCAAAACACAATGCATCTCCATCACCGAATTGCACATAAATATGTGTGTCACTTCGACGAACTGCAAGCGTGAGCTGTTCAAGCTTTCTGCTCCACGGCCATTCGTACCTATCAAAGGGAATGAGAGCAAAGCGCCAGTCGTATTCCCAATATGCAGCGTCCCGCCACCACTTTGGAGTGACGCCTTCTAGAAAAGGCGTTAATGGAATTCCATCGCATTGCGGCGGAATAGGAATGTCCATCGCTTCACACAATGTGGGCATGATGTCAACATTTTCTGTGAAGTGGGTGACGACAGAGCCGTGTCCGACCGGATGTCGCGGATCACGAACAATTCCCACAATGTGTTGGCTGGTGTCCCAGTACCCCACTTTCTCTTTCAGACCATGATCACCGAGTAACTCTGCATGGTCTGCCACCACGACGATGACGGTGTTGTCCCACTGACCATTTTTACGAAGTGCCTGCCAGATGCGTCCAAGTTGTGCGTCAACTTCGCTAATCATTCCGAAATACTGAGCGCGCATTTCGGCCAGTTGTTGCGGGTCTGTTGGAGCCTGCGTGGATTCCAATTGCAACATCACGTCGTGGAATGGATGAACGGTTTCAGCCTTCTGAATGGGCTGACCCACCACTTCTGTTGGGTACATAGTGGAGTACTGCCCTGCTGCTGAATATGGCGGATGCGGTCTGATGTAACTGGCGTGAGCAAACCACGGCCCATCTTGTGTTTCCATCCATGACAACAATTCGTTCGTCAGAAAAGCAGAAACGCTGACGTCAGCCGGACGATCAGATTCACTTCTCAGCAGATCGAGAATTCCCATCGATGTGTTGAATCCGTGTTCTTTCAGGAATTCTCTCCATGGTCGAAAGTTTCCCGTGAGATCAACAACACACTCAAAACCTGGAAGCACACCTTCATATGACATCAGGCGCTCATCCTCAGGCCCAACAGTGACACGTGGATCAACCGATTGATCCGTGTATCCGAAGAGTGCTGGCGCGTACCCAGCACGTTTAGCAGCTAGCGCGATGTTGTCGAATCGTTCATCAAGTGGTGTTCCATTTGCCACCACCCGGTGATTCATCTGATACATACCCGTATACAACGATGCTCGACCAGGTGCACACGGTGATGCCTGGCTGTAATGACGCGCGAGACGTACTCCATTTCGTCCCAAATCATCAAGGTTCGGTGTCTGCACAACGGGATGCTCTGCAGCAGACAGACAGTCACCACGAAATTGATCGAGCGTGATTAAAAGAACATTGGGCCTCATGGCCGTTCTCCTGTCACAAGAAACTTTCGAATATCTCGTAGAGCATTCTTGTCTTGTGCCGTGAACAAGTGGCCACCTTCGTACACCGACAATGTTCCATCTGGAAGTCGCTTCACAATTTCTTCAGAATTTTGAACAGGGGCAATTCCGTCGTACCGACCAGCAGCAACAAACACCGGTGCGGATATGTGCTGAAGGCGATGAGACACATCGTGGCCAATTCGTGCTTCCAATTGCCATTTCTCACCCAACAGCACTCGTTTGTCTTTCACAACATGTGATTGTGACTGTCGTGCCGCCACGAGTGCTGCGTCACTGGGATGTTGTTGTAACCAATCGTCGGTCCAACGCGTATCGGTCAGTAATGACACTCGAGCAGATCGCTCATCAGCCGATAGTGATGCCAATTCATGTAACGGGTACGACGAGCCAGCTTTGCCGCCAGCAGACGTGCATAACAAGGCCATTCGTTCAACACAGTGTGGGTACGTGACCGCAAATTCCTGCGCCACCATTCCACCGAAACTGATTCCCATCACCGCACATGTGGACCAACCCACGTGGTGAAGTAGTGCAGCAGCATCTGAGGCATACTGCTGCATGGTGTACGGCCCGTCAGGAATGGTTGTCTCACCAAGTCCTCGTTGATCAAATGCAAGAACTGTGCACTCTTTCGCCACAGCCTCAATCAACATTTGCGATGATTTCATGGTTGCCCCAGAGCCATTGAAAAACAGCACACGCGGTCCCGATCCGAAGATCTCGTAGGCAATTGCAATGTCTGAATGCTGGAACTTCGGCACGTTCCAAGTTTGACACTTCACCGACCATCCACCATTCACGGACAAAAACAAGCCACTATCAAGACCCGTGCCAACGATTCTGGAAGATGTCAAGCGCTCTCTCACAGAGCAAAACACATCTCTTGCATGGCGACGAGTTACGGTTCCTGGACTCACCACCCCATGGGTTGGCATGAATGTCCCGTCCATCGACACAGGTGGTCGACCTTGGGTCTGGGAAGTGGTCACACCAGCTCATTATGAACGTTCGCAACAACTACAAGACGATGAACTTGTTCTCTCTGTCGCACATGATGTTGTGGTCGCCGATGTGCATCACAGCGATCACGCGGGACCCATCATGCGAATGCAGGTTCCTATCAGTGTGACTCCCCATGAGGTGGTTCTTCCTGGGTCTGCTTCCCCGCGTGACCCGTGGTCAGTCACCCTCACCACAGGCTGGTCGGTGGGCGCCTTAGGGGCCGCAGCCCAGTGCTGGATTGACCGAGAAGTGCCCGGCAGCACCCGTTTGTCGACCCCTGCCGAGCCCCAGATGCCCACAGATCTCTACCAGTTGCATCCCGCTATCAATATCGAGTCGGCAGCCTTTGATCACTTGCTTACACTCGGAATCGATGATGCGGCCACAGTCACCTCTCTCCTTGCCACAGTGCACGAGGCTCTTCGCCCATATCGCTAACCCTCAGGCGGTGACTCTGTGATCACCACCTATGCCACAACTCTCGTTGCAGTCGACCACACCGAGGCGGACCGAATCACGCTTGTTGATTTGGTGACCGACTGGCAGATGGAGCATTACCCCATCGATGACACCGCACCAGGAGTCACGGTGCGAGTACGCGAAGGGTCAGACGACCCCGTCTTTCGCGTCACCATTACTCACAGTTCTGCTGGGCGTCCCTACGCCCAAACCATTACTGCAACGGTTGTCTCGCACACCAACAAATTGGTGTTTGACCTGCGTATCGTCGCCACTCCCACCACTGTGAAGGTTGCGCCGTACCCGTCGCAGGCCTTGCCTCCCCATGTTGTTCGACTGATGGAAAAAATCCTGGCGAACGTGCGCATGGAAGATGCCAATGAATACATCACGGCTTCTACAACAACCGCATCGTCGCGAGACATGGGTGAGCGCATCGCAGGCTTGGTGCTTGCACCTGGTCGCACTCTTCCTGTGGTTGTCGAAATTGTTGATTCGCACACCACACCAGTTCTTCCGCTTCGTCTTGGTCCGTTAATTGGTTTGATTCATCAGTACCGCATCACAACACCCGAAGCACTTGACGGATTCGTGTCAATCACTGGTGACCGCCGGCTTGGTCCCGGACATGTCGTCATTCATTGGGCCGGAGGTGCAGAGCCTCACATAGAAAATCGCCACGATGTGCGCGCGGGGCACGAAATTGCATTTGTTCAACGAATCGCCACAACCATTACAGAAGTCGCGGCTCGCACATTAAGTGCTCCCCGCATTCCGCCGCCACCGCGGTACGACGACGAGCAAATCATCGAGATTCCGCGCGACACACACTCAGATGATGCGGCAGATGACGAAGAAAATTCTCTTCACATTGAACAACTAGAAGCAACCATTGAAGACATGCAAGCTGCCTTGGCAGATGCAGACCGCATCATTGCTGAGCAAAGAACTCAAATTGAACAAAAGGGTGGCCAGCTTGACGAACTGATTCTGCGCAACGTGTCGCTAGAAATTCAGGCTGGAAGCACGGCACATGTTCGCGCCGTGTCATCAATGAAAGAAGCACTGCGATTGGCGCGCGAACATTGCCCGCACTTGGTGTTCCATGAACGCGCAATTGAGTCAGGTGAATCACTTGAAGGACCCGAGCCTGTGAGCGTTCTTGAAGACTTGGTGAGATTGAACGAAGTTGCGCGTGCATGGAGGTCCGGAGAAATCTCGGGAACAAGTATCGGTCTTGCGTGCCGCCAAATGGGCCTTAACTTTGCACCACATATCTCGGAAAATGCGCGCCAAAAGTTTGAAGAGGACTACATCATCACCTGGCGTGGACAGCCAGTGCGCGCAGAAGCCCACATCAAACGCGGACGCAAGGCACACCTAGTGCGTATCCACGTTTTTTTCGATGACGAAACACAGGATGTTGTTGTTGCCTACATCGGGCGTCACCTTCGTGACAAGTCCAGCCAGTCCTAGTACCTCTAATGTGTCGGTATGACCCGGCAACGGATTATTCGTGTATTCGTTGCGCTTGTTGTGCTGTTTGGTGCCCTCACAACGTTTTCGGCGGGTCGTTACGTTCTGGCTAATTCCAACGATCCGCTTCAGCAGAGCCTTGCATCATGGGCACGCAACAAAGGACTTGGGTCCGTGGTTGACCAATTGGAATCGTGGTTGCACAGCGATCCACCAGCCGTAGCACCAGCAGACACATTGGCACTGTTGCCACCTATCACCGACACTGTCGTAGATACAACGCTTCCTACTGAAACTCTTCCGCCGGCCAGCAACTCGAGTGTGCCCACCACAACAACACCACAAGGCTCATCCGCGCCAGCATTTCAAACACAGCGCGTCCGCACCACCAGTTGTCCAGACGTGGCGCCGACCACCACACTGCCTATCGATACCACAACAACAACAACGGTGTTACCCACAACAACTACCGTGTTACCAACTACCACATTGCCGGGCGATACAACCACTACAACCACCACAACACTTCCGCCACGACCCACAGATATTCCGCCACAAGTCGCTCCAGCACTGAAGAATGAGGGCGAATGGGTCTCCATTATGCGGGTGCGCACCAAGCCAATCATTTACGCAACATCAATTCGACCACTGTGGTGTTACGGATCTGTTGTTGCCACGATGGCAACTTATGACCCCAACAAAGTCCGTATCGGCCTCTTCAATGGCTCGGAAGTTCCCGGTGGCAAGGGATGGAAAAACTCCTCAAAAATTAAGGGTGCTCCGCTGAAGTCGCTGATCGCAAGCTTCAACGGCGGATTTCGTTTTGAACACGAGCCTGGTGGTTATGTCACTGAAGGGCGAAACATCCGCAAGATGCGAAAAGGGTACGCAACGTTTGGAATTCGAGCCGATGGCACCAGCACTATTGGCGTGTGGGGCAAAGACATGACCAATGACGGAACATGGACATCGCTTCGGCAGAATTTGCCACCACTTCTGTACAACGGAAAAATTGTGTATCACACCTACGACAAAGTTGATTGGGGCAAAGACTTCGGCAACAAGTTGTATAACTATCGCTCTGCTGCGTGCGTGCGAACAGATGGCCTCATGATGTTCATTGCCGTTGGCAAAGTAAACATTGCGATGCTTGCCGACACATTGGTGGTTGCAGGCTGTTCCACAGCAATGGAGTTGGACATCAATGGAACGTGGCCGTTCTTCGCTGTCTATGAAGATTTTGGTTCATCACGTCGCACTGGTCGCACCATTGACACGCGCATGGGTGACCCAAACAGGCATCTGAACAACTCCACAAAAGATTTCTTTGCGTTGTTTGACCCCGCAACATTGCCGCCAGGATCAGTGCGTTAAGCCAAGGCGTACTCGCCCAAGAGACGCGCGGGTCCACCATCAACGGTGACCACAACATCATCATCAACAAGTTTTCGAAGATGGCTCCACACGCTCCTGCGAGCAGGTCGATGCAGTTTTTTATCAACTGATGCATACAACACTTTGACAATGCCAGGAATTGTGTTGTTCCCCAAGGCAATCTCGCGAATGATGTGCTGTTCACGCTCAAGTCGATGCTCAAGATAGGCATGCAAGAACGGTGCGGGATCGGTAATCGGACCACCATGAGTTGGCCACAGCACGCTGTCGTGACGGCCCATCACCTTGCGAAGAGAATCAATGTAGGCACGCATGTCGCCGTCCGGCGGAGACACAACTGTGGTGGACCAACCCATGATGTGGTCCCCCGTGAAGAGCGCATTGTCAATATCCATTGCAACCGCAAGATGGTTTGAGGTGTGCCCAGGCGTTGCCACTGCAGACAATGAAAATTCTCGCGTTTTCAAGAATGCATCACCATCAACGACAGAAACATCTGGTGCGAACGCGAGATCAATGGTCTCGCGCTCTTCTTTTTCGGTGTCTTTTTCTGACTCGTCATCTTCAGTGGGATCAGAATCATCTTCTTCTATAAATCCCTCGTACACACGATGTGGACCAATGGCGAAACGCGGCGCACCGGTTTCTTCGTGCAACCACTGTGCAAGTGGTGAATGGTCGGAATGGCAATGAGTGACCACAATGCCCACAACGGTGCGTCCTGACAATGCATGTGCAAGCGCATTACGATGTGAATCCAAAAGTGGGCCCGGATCAATCACCACCACTTCACGCGTGCCAAGAATGTACGTGCCGGTTCCGTGATACGTGAATTTCGAAGGGTTTTTGGCAATCACTCTCTGAATGAGTGGCGTGACATTTTCCGCAACCGCGTATGGCGCGTTGTCAATTCGTGGAACAAATGGGATGGGCATGTCAGACCTCGTCAATACCTACAGCACGCACACGGCCAACTGGCTGGCCATGTCCTAACACAACTTCCGTCATTGACTCTGGTACACGTGAGGTATCAACACCCAGACGCGACAACGCTGCTAACAACACAGTGGGCGTTGCACGTCCAGACCCATCAGCCAACTTCAGTGCGACGGCGCGGCCATCACTTGTTGCCGCCACATACACCGATTCAGCTCCATCCTTAGCAATCAGATGTGGAATATGCGAGACAATCACTGTCACATGTCGTCCATCGCCTCCCACTAAATACGAATGCTGAGACATCGCAGCAAATACCTGATTTCCTGCGTCTCCAGCATCACCAACCGCGATCGCACGAAGTCCACGCGCCAGTGCAACAAGTGACATGACATGCGCAGGTGCACCGCAACCGTCAACTCCGATAGCCACTGGGGGTTCACCCGTTAATGCGGTGACTGAGTGCGTGATTGCAGCTTGCAACGGATGGTCTGGTTGCAAGTAGGTGGTCAATGGCCAGTTATTCGTGACGCACGTGAGCAACATGCCCGCGTGCTTTCCACTGCAGTTCATCTGCAGAGCAGATTTAGATTGGCCATGTTGAATTGCGTGGTGCGCAGACAGCACGTGTAGCGGAAAGTCAGCCGTATTGGCAAGCGCAGTCTCGTCAAGCTGTGCTTTCTGCAAGACCGAACGCACAGTTGCCAAGTGCTGATCTTCTCCGTTATGACTTGCACACACAATTGCTAACTCCTCAGGAGGAAGCTGCAAGCCTGCATCCACCATGGCAACTGCTTGAAATGGTTTGGTAGAAGAACGCGGATACACAGTGACGTGTGGATCACCAACAGAAAACTCAACCCGGCCATGAGCGTTTAGCGCAACAAGTGCGCCAAAGTGCACACTTTCGTCCACCCCACTCCGCGAAACAACTGCAAGTGGCGCAAATTGTGACGGTTTCACTCCGGTCACGTTGGATCGGTCCACCCGCCAGAGCTCTTGCGTCTGCGCAATTTCTTCTCGGGAAGATGGGTCAGCGGATCGTCGATCACTGCATGACGAACACCCCATGCCGAGATAAGCGCTTGTGCCATCGCAACCGCAGGAAGCGCCAGAATTGCCCCCACCGGGCCTAACACCGCACCACCTGCCAATGCACCGCCGAACGCAAGCGCTGGATGCAATTCAAGTGTTCGTGCGGTGATTCGCGGTGCCAGCAAGTAGTTCTCAAGCTGTTGATACACAAGGATGAATCCAATAACTGCCAAAGCTTCAATCGGCGACTCAATAAATGCGAGCAGCACAGGCAGAATTCCCGCCAAGTAAGTACCGATGACCGGCAAAAACTGAGAGACCAGTCCCACCCATAAACCCATTGCAATAGGAGCAGGTGCGCCAATTGCCTGCAATGCAATCCAATGGAAGAACGCCGACACCACTGCTAACAACGCGCGCGAGTAGAGAAAGCCACCGGTTTTTGTGATGGCAAGTTCCCACGCATCAAGCACCACTCGTTGACGTTGTGGACTGAGTCGCGAACAAATACTTCGCCGAAGCCGTGGACCATCTGCCACCAAGTAAAACGAAAACAACAAAACAGTGAATGCGTTAAACAAGGCACCCAAGGCCTGCACCGACACTCGGAACACATTGTCTTGCTGTGCGTCGATGAATCTCTGCACTGGCCCATTCGGATCAGCGATGCGTTCGTTGACAGAAGCAGGGTCAATCTTTGTGTTGAACGTGTCATTGATAATTTTGACCGTGTCATTCACGTACTTTTCACTGTTTGACAACAAATCGGCCACCTGTTGAGTAACCACAGTTCCCATTGCACCAATGAATGCCAGAACGGCAAAGACCACTGCCAAAATCAACAAGATTGTTGCGGTTCCTCGCTTGAAATTACGCTCAACCAACTTGTTTACGGCAGGTTCAAGCGCTAACGCGATAAAGAGCGACACCAACAACAAGATGAGCAAGTTGCTGAGGCGATGGAATGTGAACCGCCCAACAAAGGTGGCCAAATACCCCAGCCAGAACAACACAATTGCTCGCAAAACCCAACGGGGCATACGCCGGCCGTCGTCTACTGGGGATACTTCGGGCGAATCAGTCACGACCTGAGCGTAGTGGTCGGAACAAGTGACACATTCGCACGTGGAGACCGCCGTTTGCGATGGCACGATGGGGTGATGAACACTCTCCCCGCTTCGCTCACCGAACGTGTCGAGGTTGTGCGTCTCGCGATTGCCGAGGCGCTTCGTGAGCGGGTGATTGGCGAGGCGGCCGAAGAAAAGCAAGCCGCCATCATGTTGGCACCTGGTCCACGATGGTTCGCTCCTGATCGACCTATCTATCGAGTACACGGAGACTCATCCATGTTCATCGGCGGCATGAGAGCCTTGCTGTTGCAATCACTTCACCCGTTGGCCATGGCAGGGGTTGCGCAACATTCCGACTACCGCAATGACCCGTGGGGACGCCTGCAGCGCACGGCAGATTTCTTGGCCGCCACATCATTCGGCCCTGACCATGTTGCGCAACAGGCAGTTGACCGTGTGCGAGCTGTGCACCAACAAGTCACAGGCGTTGCAGCCGATGGCCGCCCATATTCTGCAAATGACCCACACTTACTTCGTTGGGTTCATGTTGCAGAAGTCGACAGTTTCCTTCGCGCGCATCAGGAATATGGTGAACATCCCCTCACACCTGAAGAGTGCGACGACTATGTGGAAGACATGGCTCTCATTGCTTCAAAACTTGGAGTTCCCGCACCGCCACGTTCAGTGCGCGGCTTGCGTGATCAATTGGCCATGTTCCGTCACGAGTTACACAGCACTCCAGAATCGCGCGATGTTGCGAAGTACCTGCTGTTAGACCCACCGCTTCCCGCGGCGTCACGCGTGCCGTATTCACTGATCGGCGCCGCTGCCGTTGCAATTCTGCCAGTGTGGGCACGGAGCGATTTACGACTTCCGTATCTTCCCGTTACAGAAAAAGTGCTCCTTAAGCCAATTGGCAACGTGGTTGCATCGGCAATCCGATGGGCTATTTCCCCCACCCAAGTTTCGACATAGCTGTAGCAACGTCACCGTTTGGCGTTACAGAAATTTTCTCTAGACCCAACCACTCAGCCATTAATTGCGTTTCAGCTTTGAGTTCGCGTGCGACGTAGGAAACATCAACATGTGATTCGCTGAACGCACCAAGAACAAGCAGTGTGCTTTCTTTTCTGTCTGCCTTTAGATCTACGCGCGCCACTAACTCATTACCCAAAAGAAACGGCAGAACGTAATAGCCGTACACACGTTTCGCTGCGGGCGTGTAGATCTCGATTCGATAGTGAAAATTGAATAATCGCTCTAGCCGTGGGCGACACCACACCAATGAATCAAATGGGGACAACAATGCTCGCGTCTGAATGTTTTTCGGAGTTTTGGTGTGAGGCAACATGTACGCAACGTCTTTCCATCCTTTGACGCTCACTTGTTGCAGTTGATTGTCTTCTACAAGACCAGTCACGATGTCGCGAATCTTTTTCGGAGGCTGACGATGATAATCAGCAATATCTGCAAGGGTTCCCACCCCAAGACTTCGTGCCGCAAGCAACACCAAGTTTCGTCGTGCATCTTCTTCACGTGGCGTAGGCATTTTCAAAACGTCGGCGGGGATGACGTCGTGCGGCGCGTAATACATGCGTGCAAAATCAGAAGAACGACGCCGTGCAGTCACTTCACCAGACCAAAACAAATACTCCAGCAACGCTTTTCCGGTGTCCCAGTCCCACCACGAACCTTTTGGACCGGTTCTCGTTTTCACATCACCAGCAACAAGCGGGCCGTCTTGATACACGCGATCACGAATCTCTTTCAACATCTGAGGATGTCGCTGTGCCGTGCGCACCAAACCGCCCCACATTTCGCCTTGCTTGGCTTGTTCCATTCTCCAGCGCATCAGCGGATGCATCGAGACAGGAAGATGCGATGCCTCGTGGCACCAATACTCAAAGAGTTCACCGTCTGTTGTTGCATCGGGGATCAACGAACGCGGATGATTTCCCAAACGAGAAAACAATGGAAGTTCCTGGCTTCGCACCAGCACATTGACCGAGTCAATTTGAATGAGACCGACGGAATCCATCACCTTACGAAGATGACGCCTGTCAATACGTCCACTTGGACGTGGAGTATCAAAACCCTGAGCAGCTAGCGCGATTCGCCGCGCAGCATCGAGAGAGAGGTCAGTCAGCGACTGTGATGGTGACACTGTTGATCACCACATCGTCAATGGGGCGATCCCCGCGAGCAGTAGGAACCTTTTGCATTGCATCAACAACGTCAAGTCCCTTCACAACCTGGCCAAACAACGCGTATGCCGGTGGCAACTGAACACCACTTGGTCCAGAGATGAGGAAGAACTGCGAACCGTTTGTGTTTGGTCCGGCATTCGCCATTGCGAGTGAACCAATTTGGTACTGGCCAGGCTTTGGCAATTCATCGTCAAAGCGATAGCCGGGGCCACCCATTCCGGTACCGGTTGGGTCGCCACCCTGACACACAAATCCATTGATGATGCGATGGAAAATGATTCCGTCGTAGTAGTGGTAGCCAGCCAAATACACAAAGTTATTAACGGTCTTAGGTGCACGTGCCGCGTCTAACGCAATGACCAAAGTGCCCATTGATGTCTCCATGGTCGCCGTGTAGCGCTTGGTGGGATCAATTCCCATCTCGGGTGCTGCAGGAAACTTCTGCGTTTTGGGGGCGGAACCATCAAGTGGAGGGAAAGGCAAACTCATTCCAGTGAGGCTACAAGTACTTCACTCCTAGTAATCACAGGCCAGGCCTCATTCGTTCAACGAACAGTGCGACGCCTACGATGTCAGATGTGAATCCGAACGAACCACTGCACCTCGACGCTATTGAGCAAGATCTCGCAGACGTAGAGATTGCACTGCAACGTTTGGAAGATGGCACCTACTGGACTGACGAGTCCACAGGCGATCCACTTCAGCCATCACTGTTGGAGACACGCCCCACAGCACGCCGCAACCCGGCGTAACAATTACTCAGTTTTCGCGGAGCTTTGCCAGCAAACGCAAGATTTCGAGGTACAGCCACACCAAGGTGACGGTGACACCAAGTGCGCAGTACCACTCCATGTGGGCTGGCAACTTGTTCTGCACGCCTCGTTCAATGGTGTCGAAGTCAAGTGCCAAGTTGAATGCAGCAAGACCAGCAACAAACACGCTGAAGCCAATTCCCATGGGGCTTGCATCGTTGATGAACGATGGCATATTTCCGAACATTCCCAAGATGAATGACACCAAGTAGAAGGCCATCAATCCCAACATTGCGCCCATGATGATGCGACGGAATTTGTCATTCACCGTGATGACGCGGCTGCGGTAGAGCAACAACATCACAACAAACACACCTGCAGTTGTTCCGATGGCCTGCATCACAATTCCGTCGTATGCCTCGGAATATGCGCGACTGATTGCACCAAGAACTACACCTTCAGCAAGTGCATAGACAGGCGCGAGATACTTCGCCAGATGTGGTTTGAATGATGCAGCGATTACTGCAATAAGACCAACGATGACGCCACCAATGACCCATCCCACGGGAAGTTGCACTGCAGCACCGGGCAACGGTTCAGCAATGGACATCCACGTAACAGTTGCTGACGCAACAATGAGCACCAGCAACATCAACGTTGCCGACGCAGCACCGCGCACCGTCATAATTCCGCCGTCCCAACGACTGACTGGATCGGAGATGACATCACCAGGAACCGGTGGGTCCCATGTGGTGTTGGTGTGTGAACGATGATCGGTGTTGTTGCGGTGATCAAGGTTGCCAAGGCCCATGGCCTTGTCGGTCAGAAGAGGGTTCGACATGCCCAAAAACTAACCCGAATCAGGGCATTTCTGGTGGCAGGAGCAGCATTTGCGAATTGTTTTCGTTCGGCTGTGGCGGGTGCGTGAGTGGTCGGTATCTTGTGCGTAGTCGCCCCGTTGGGGTGCATCTACGAGGCGAGGTTCCGGGTGGCTAAGGACAGAATTGACCGCGACGAAGAAGATCTGGTCAGGCTCTACCTCACAGATATCGGTCAGTACACCCTTCTCACCAAAGACGACGAAGTCCGTCTCGCCAAGGCAATCGAAGCCGGCAAATTGGCCAATGAAGAAATGGCATCCACGGCAAACATCAGCGCCACAAAGCGTCGCGAGTTGCGCAAAGCTATTCGCGAGGGCGAAATTGCCGAGCGCGCGTTCGTTCAGTCCAACTTGCGCCTCGTGGTCTCTATCGCCAAGAAGTACCAGGCCTCTGGTCTTCCCCTGCTCGACCTCATTCAAGAAGGCAACCTTGGCCTCATGCACGCCGTTGAAAAATTCGACTGGCGTAAAGGCTTCAAGTTCTCTACCTACGCAACGTGGTGGATTCGTCAGGCCATCACACGCGGTATTGCCAACACAGGTCGCACCATTCGCCTTCCAGTTCATGCCGGCGACACCCTGGCTCGTCTGCAAAAGGCACGCTCACGCCTCGAGCTGAAATATGGCCGTCCTGCAACGCTTGCTGAATTGGCAAAAGAAGTCGAGATGCCCGAGGACAAAGTCACCGAAGCATTGCGTTTCGCTGCCGAGCCACTGTCGCTCTCAGAGCCACTTCGTGAAGATGGCGATGCTGAACTTGGCGACGTGGTGGAAGACCGTTCCGCAGAATCTCCCTTCGAGATGGCCGCAACATCTTTGCTCCCCGAAGAGATTCAGCGCCTCCTTGCTCCACTCGATGAGCGCGAGCGTGAAATTTTGAAACTCCGATTTGGCCTCAACGGTGGAGAGGGTCGCACACTTGAAGAGGTAGGCGAACATTTCAATCTCACTCGTGAGCGCATTCGCCAAATTGAGGCTCGCGCAATGAGCAAACTGCGTCACCCGTCATCAGACACTGGTGCACGCGACTTGTTGTCGGTCTAATTCCGAATTGGTCGCACAATTCGTGCGATGCCATCAACTGCGGTCACTATTCCCACGCCCAACATGATGGGGAGCGCCACGCGCGCCCACACAGGTGACGACAAACCAGGAACATACGCAGCGCTGACTTGTGTCCACAAAATCCACACCACCATCACCAATGTTGCTCCGGCTCCAGCGTTCATACTGACCGCAACGTGATGTCCTCCGTCGCGCCGTGATGCACCAATTGCTGCTAGTCCCAGCGCGCCAGCTCCAGCGCTAAACGCCAATAAAAGCGGGGTGATTCGTGCTCCGCTTGGTAGTCCAACAAACTCCATGTATCCAACAATGCTGCCCAATAGCGATGCCGCTATTACTAGCCACAAAAACGCGCGACGACGAGTGAGTGCTAGTACGAATGACACCAACATGGCAGGAAGCCCCAACAGCCACCACGCAACACTTGCGCTCTCACGCAAGTAGAGAGTTCCGGTGATCGTGGTTTTTTGACCAGCAACGACAAGTGGAATTTCCCAGTCAAAAACTTTTCCTGTTTCATCAATGGCTGTGGGCGACTTCGGACTCATCCAATGCGAACGATGGTCGTGCCACATTGCAACTCCACTACGTGATATCACTCTCCACTGCGGTGGACTGGTTTTGTCAACTTTTGACACATCAACATTGCCGTAACGGTCATCGTTCAACACAGCCGTGATAGAGGCATCGTTCACTTCAACGAGGCCGTCTTCCGAAATTCGAATGTATGCCTCTTCTTCGTATCCGGGGATCTCAATTCGTACGCCCTGTGATTCCACTCGCACGAACGTGTCGCTTCCCACAATGGACACAGCAACGCCACTGGGCAGCGCCGGCGATACCGAATTGATCACAGATTCGGTGTTTCGGGAATGAACGCTGTCACCGGGCCCCGATGCAGGGACTATGGACACCAGCGATAACAGCCCCAATACAACTCGCACACCTCTGACGGTACTGCCCAAACACCGCTTGATACATAATGTGTGGCAATGAGCACAGGACGAACACTTCTCATCAGCGACAATGTCTGGGCCCGTGAGGGTGCAGCACTGCGGGAGATAGAACCTGCGCTCACGCCAGTTGTGTACGTGGGCGACGACCCTATTGACGACAGCATCATTCCAGCCATTGATGTTGCCTTCTACTCCAGCGATTTATGGCCAGAGCGTTCGAGAGGCATTGCACTCTCCATCATGAAGGCCAACAATCTGCAGTGGCTGCATTCATTTTCCGCAGGTGTTGATAGTCCGTTCTTCTTGCAATTAATGGATCGCGGTGTTCGTCTCACAAACTCCACCGGTGCAACTGCCTCGCCCATCGCACAAACTGCCCTTCTATACATGCTGGCCCTTAGCCGCAACGTTCGCGCGTGGATAAAACATCAAGACGCAAAAGAATGGCAACGTCATTCATTTACGGAACTTGATGGCGCACGCTTAGCGGTAATTGGTATGGGGCCCATTGGTTGTGAAATTGCACGACTAGGCGTTGCGATGAACATGACCGTGGAAGGGATTCGCAGAACCCCCACAGGAACAGAACCATGCCCTACATACGGTTTCGATCAACTAGACACCGTGTTGGCTCGTGCTGATTGGGTAGCCGTAGCACTTCCGCTCACACCCGAAACACGCGAACTCTTTACTGCTGATCTCTTTGCACTCATGAAGCAAGGAGCACACTTCATCAATGTGGGTCGCGGTGAATTAGTGGTCGAACCTGCACTGATTCATTCATTGCAATCGGGCCATCTTGCTGGTGCGGGCCTTGATGTCTTTGCTGTTGAGCCGTTGCCTGCAGAGTCACCACTCTGGAATATGGACAATGTCATCATTACTCCGCATAGTTCTGGCGCCTCACCACAATCTGCGCTTCGTGCAGAAAAAATCTTCGTAGAGAACTTTCGCCGCTTTGTTGCTAATGAGCCTCTTGTGAACGAAGTACGTAGGTAAACCGTTCCTCCAGTTCCCCGAGCGGCACACATGGCCTCCACACCTTCAGGAGGAACATGTCCATTATCTTCACGTCACCCAAAGGCGGCAACGGAACTACTGTCACTGCGGCATCGTATGCGTTGTTGTCCGCGCACCGAGGCCAACGAACAGTAATCATTGACTTATGCGGCGACATCCCCGCAACCCTCGGAATGCCAGAACCCACCGGACCAGGTATCAATGATTGGCTTTCCGAGTCATATTCTTCGCATAACGATTCGCTCTTCTCTCTTGGCCACGAACTCTCAGAGAATGTGTTGGTAGTCCACCGTGGATCACAGTTCATTGCGGGTGAACCACGATGGGCAGCACTAGCGGAATGCATTTCCCACAGTTCGTTTGCCGTTGTGGTCGATGCTGGCGTTGCAGTTGTACCGCCAGTCTTGGCACAGGTTGTTGACACCATGGCCACAGTTGTGAAGCCCTGTTATCTCACACTGCGTCGTGCAATCGCCTTACAAAAACCAACGACCGCATACGTCGTAAAGGAAGATGGACGTGCGCTGACCGTCAACGATGTGAAACACGTGTTGGGCGCAACAGACATCACTGTGGTGCCCTATTCCCCTGCAATCGCGCGAGCTGTTGATGCGGGCCTGCTTCCGTCTCGTGTTGTCCAATTGCTCGGTGACCACATCTTCACGCCGACACATTCGTGAAGCCACTGCTTGGAGTTCTTGACCAGTACCTCGGCGATGACGACATTTCAGAAGTCATGGTTGTTCAGGGAACACATATTTGGATAGAGAACTCCCACGGCGTTCGCTGCGTTGCCGAAATCTCTTCTGGTGAAATACAGAACATCGTTGAACAAATATCTCGATTATCTGCTCGCCGAATCGACACCATGTCCCCCATTCTTGATGCAGTACTTCCTGATGGATCACGTGCTTGTGTTGTCATTGCACCAATTGCAGTAGGTGGAACAAGTATCAATATCCGAAAATTTCCACAACGCGTATTTCCCGTTGCTGCCTTTGGAAGCGAAGTGCACTGTCAACGTATTCGTGATCTCGTCAGAAACCGCGCAAACGTCGTTGTTTCGGGAGCCACGTCATCTGGAAAAACATCTCTCGTTTCTGCGGTAACTCATCTCTTCAATCCACATGACCGAGTTGTATGTGTGGAAGACACCGCTGAAATTCGCAGCAATCACCAGCATGTCGTACGACTACAGACTCGCGGGGAAAACATTGAGGGCAAGGGAGCAATTGACCTTCAACAGCTAGTCCGCGCCTCTCTCCGAATGCGTCCAGATCGCCTCGTTGTGGGTGAAGTACGTGGGGGCGAGGTGGTTGACATGTTGTTGGCGCTTAGTTCTGGACATTCAGGTTCATGGACCACAGTGCATGCACAATCTGCGCAACACACACCACAGCGTTTGGTATCGCTACTTTTGCGGCATCAACCCCAATGGAACACGCGTGATGCAGAACAACTCGTGCGTTCTGCAATTAATGCAATCGTTCACATTGTTCGATTACCAACAGGCAAGCGATTGGTGTCTGATGTCATGATGCTCTCGGAGACACCATGACAGCGGTGATGTTTCTCATGCTGTTCTGTGCGTGCTTCATTGTGGTGTACCCAGCACTGTTTCGTTGGGCGGATCGACGATTATGCCGTCTGCAACTTTCTCTTCATGCACATCCAGGTTCGGGTACTGAGATACCTCAACAGAACAACATCATTCAGCCAACAAGACATCACCGTCATTCACAATCCGATTTTGCTGATGCAGATGCGTGTGAATACCTGGCGAGCATGATTCGTAGTGGAGTTTCGTCAAAAGATGCATTGATGTCATTGTGCGAAACACAATCTTTTTCTTCCGTGTTGTCACACACCCTTCGCACGCATCTCTCAGTAGACATTCCGCTGGCGGAGGCTCTGTCTGATGTGCTACATATTCATTCGGGGCAACCATCACTTGTTCTCGATTGTCTGTGCTCTTCGCACGTTGACGGAAACTTCTTTCCAGTCGCACTTGAGTACTCCGCACAGCTGCTTCGTGACAACGCCCACGCGGCTCTCTCTGCGCGTGCTCACACAGCACACGCACGGACAACCTCGCGAATACTGACAGGGCTTCCGATCGTCAGTGTGTTAGCTGCAATTGTTGTTTCGCAATCCATGCGAGATGTTGTGTTGTCTCGCGGTGGGGTCATCCTTCTATTGCTTGGTCTCGTGCTCAACATTGCCGGGTGGTGGTGGATGCGTGCTCTCACGTCACACATTGATCGAGTTGCGCACTTTTCAGAACCTGAGCGCCTCACACAGTCTTTCTGCGTGTCACTCATGGCAGGGTGTTCGGTCATTCAAGCATGCGAGCGATGGTCTGATGTTTCCACCACTGGGGCCACCATCGCTTCTGCTATCGGAACCGGAGAATCGCTTTCTGATGCGTTACTCCACTTAGGTCACGCATTTGGGCATGACGGACAAACATTGAGACGTTCTGTTCTTGAGGCACATCTTTCTGGGGTTCCTACTCAAGAAGTGGTCTCACGATTCTTAGCCGATTGTCGTCAACAATCAGCGTTTGAACGAGAGGAACGCGCTCGTCAACTTCCGGCCAAGCTCAGCATGCCCGTTGTTTTTTGCGTGCTTCCTGCATTTCTACTCGTGGTACTCATTCCCATTGCATTAGCGAGCCTTCGCACTCTTCCTCTCACATAAATCACATGGATCCATGAAAGGTCTTCTATGACAACACCCCATCACGAACGCGCACAAGCCACCACCGAATATGCGCTCATTCTCTTAGTCGCCGCCATCATTGGCACTCTTGTCATCGCGTGGGCAACAGCAGGAGGTGGCGCAGGCCAGATTGGTTCCCTCTTTGATGCTGTATTCGAGGGCATCTTGATGAAGGCAAATGACCAAACGTCGTAGCCAACGTGGCCAGAGCACAGTTGAATTTGCTCTGGTCATGCCACTGTTCGCGCTGAGTCTTACTCTCTTTGTGGGAACAACCATGCTGTGCCTGCGATTCATTGCACTCCATGACATCGCTCGCACCGCAGCACGTGCTGCATCTACCTCGCTTCACCCGCACGATGCCGCTCGGTCTGTGATTAGTGATAACAGCATCACGGTGCGTGTCTCTGAAGACATTGCCACCGATGTCATCACGGTGACAGTTCAACAATCAGCGGGGCTGTGGTGGTTCACACGCTTTCTGCCGGGCAACATATTTCAGCGTTCGGTCAGCATGATGCGAGAAGCCCCTATTGTGTTCAACACCAACTCAACGGCTGAGTAACAAAAAGTGACTGAGGCTCGAATTGCTTCGAACCTCAGCCACTCCTCAGGGGATTCAATTGTCACCTCGCGGTGCAACAGAAGAATTAGATGTTTGCTGACGTGCCTTGTGCAGGGGTGCTACCCGTCTGACCTTCGGCAGGGCCATTACCCATGAATCCGTGTCCATGACCACCGCGGTGTCCACCACGACCTCCATGACCACCTTTTCCACCAGGTCCACCAGCAGGCTTGACACCATTCACGATGTCATCAAGACGAGTGGTGAATTCTGTCAACTTTGCGTCAGCTTCTTCTTGAGTGTGCTTGCCTGAAGCCACTTCCTCGTCAAGATGAGCCTTGAAGTCATCGGTGAGAACCTTTTTCACATCATCGATATCAACGTTTTGTGCATCAGCAATGGTCTTCAACGACTTGCCTGATTGCAATTCAGTCTGAAGTTCTGCCTCAGTCAATTTCAGAACAGATGCAAGGTTTGCAGTTGCGAACTTTGCAGGACCATGTCCACGCTTGCCGCCATGGCCACCCTTGTGCGGTCCACCAACATTGTTGACCATGTCAGTGAGGCGAGCCTTGAAAAGTACCAACTTTGCGTCAGCTTCTTCTTGAGTATGTTCACCAGAAGCAACCTCTTCGTCGAGGTGTGCCTTCATTGCGGCGGTCATTGCATCGGTGACTTTGTCGAGATCAACGCTCTTTGCTTCCGCGACTTGCTTGATGGACTTGCCAGCTTGCAATTCGGTCATCAGCTCTGTTTCAGTCAGTCCCAAAGCTTTTGCAGCTGCCGCAAAAATTTGTGGGCGACTCTTCACCGTGCCAGTAGCGGTGTCAGCAGAATCTGCACTGACAGTTCCTTCTGCTTGAAGAGTTCCAAGACCTGATGCATCAGTTGTTCCGTTGCTAACTACATTGTCGCTTACCACGACCTGACTGCCGGACTCGCGTGCAACTTGGGCACTTGCGAATCCAGTGATTCCCAGAACAGCTGCGCCAGTAGCAACAACTAGTCCGGAGGCCACTGCGACCTTTGCGAAACGAGAGTTCATTTTCATGATGGTGTTCTTTCTGTGTTGTGAGTTGTGCTCGGGCTTTCCGGGCTGCACTCACTTTCACCTGCTTAGGTAAGAAGTAAACATGAGAAGAGTAAGAGAAAGTAAAGAATCCTTGAGAAGTCACGAAACCCTTATTTTGTAAGGCTACGGTGAAGCCATGACCTCCCCAAAAGTGCTGTTGGCAGAAGACGACCCAGCCGTTCGTAAGGCCGTTCAGCGAGTTTTGGAGTTGGAGTCCTACGACGTCACCGTCGTCAACGATGGTCAAGCAGCCCTCGAGGCACTCACCAAGACGCGCTTTGACCTCGCTGTTCTTGATGTGATGATGCCTTTTGCAGATGGCCTCACTGTGTGTCGAGAATCCCGTCATCGCGGCATTGCGACTCCCATCTTGCTGCTGACTGCTCGGGTAGAAGTTGGTGATCGCGTCGCGGGTCTTGATGCGGGTGCAGATGACTATCTCACAAAACCATTTGTTGTTGACGAACTACTTGCACGGTGTCGTGCGCTATTGCGTCGTTCAGGCGGAAGCGCCACTTCGTCTGTGCTGCGAGTAGGAGATCTCACTCTTAACCCATCAACTCGACAAGTTCACCGTGGAACTCGTGAACTACAACTCACAAAAACGGAATTTGATCTCTTGGAACTTCTGATGGAACAACCAAACACTGTGGTTTCTCGCGATCAGATTTACGAAGCAATTTGGGGATACAACTTCGAAACAAGTTCCAAATCACTTGATGTTTATATTGGTTACTTGCGTAGAAAAACAGAAGAAGCCGGTGAGAGTCGGGTTGTGTTCACAGTCCGTGGTGTTGGGTACACGGTGAAGGCATCATGAATTTAAGAACACGATTTGTCCTCGTAACAGCAAGCCTGATGTTTGTTCTTGCTACCGCAATGAGCATTGGCGCGTACCGTATTGCGACTTCGCAATTATCCCAACAAGTCAATTCATCACTCAATGCACGCATTGAACAAATCTTGATCATCGTCGCGGATCCATTTTTCAGTTGGCAAGACGCATTCGGTCGTGGGCCTGCTAATCAAGCCATTTTGCGCACCGAAACAGACTCCATCACACAAGTCGTGTTGCCCGATGGCCGAATTTTGGGTCGCCAAGGAATGCCAGAACTTCCTATTACTGACGCTGATCGGCAATTGATTCCAGGAGAGCGAAAAATCAACAACAGCACAACCGTTCTGAACGGAAACCAATTTAAAGTGCTCACAGTAAAAGCCAGCGATGCCACGTTGATTCAAGTTGCCAAAGACAATCAAATTGTTGTTGACGCACAACGTGGAATGCGCTTGCTGCTCCCATTCTTTACAGCGCTTGCGGTTGTACTTTCAGGACTTGCAGGTTGGTTGTTTGCGAAGCGTGTCACTCAACCCATCGAAGAATTGGCAGCAACCGCTGAACAGATTGCTGCTACTCAAGATTTAGACCAGACCATCTCATCAAGCGCCACCGACGAAGTCGGCCAATTGGCGCGCAGTTTCAACACAATGTTGAGTGCACTTCGTGAGAGTTCAGATCGGCAACGACGACTCATTCAAGATGCCAGCCACGAGTTGCGCACTCCCCTCACCAGTCTTCGTGCAAATGCTGAATTGCTTGAACGCTCACAGCTCTCCGAAGCGGATCGTTCATCAATTTTGGCCGACGTGAAAGCAGAAGTTGACGAGCTCACCGCGCTCAGTACAGAACTAAACGCACTTGCCACCGACCAAACTAAGGCGGAAGATATTCAGCCCACCGACCTAGCCGACATCGCACACGAAATTGCTCAGCGTGCTGGTCGCCGCACAGATGCGCCCATCACCGTTCACATCACGGACGGAACAGTGGTGCAAGCTCGACCTCAGCAGTGTGAACGTGCGATCTCAAACTTGGTAGATAACGCCGTCAAATTCAGTGGTGGGCAATCACCGATTGAAATTCATGTTGGTGCGCAACGAATAGAAGTGCGTGACCATGGTCCTGGCATCTCCAATGAAGACAAGCCAAAAGTGTTTGATCGCTTTTATCGCGCCACTGCAACGCGTTCGATGCCCGGATCTGGACTTGGTCTTGCCATTGTTGCGCAGTTTGCTCACGACCATCACGCCAGTGCATACGTTTTGGACAATGTCGGTGGTGGTGCAATTGTGGGACTTCAATTTCCACAGTAAAACTGCAAATCCGCTTTAGTTCTGTGGTTTCTTGCGAACACCACGCTTATCTGTAGCGCGTTCGCGTTCTACTTGTTCTTCTTCTACCGCTGCTTCTTCAGCAACTAACCGTCGCAATGACTGAAGCCGTGACTCTTTCAGCGTGCCGTCTGAAATTGCCGCCAGTACAGCGCAGTTGGGTTCATCTGAATGCTTACAGTCGCGAAACCGACACCCTTCAGCAATATCAAAGACATCGCGAAATGCTCGTTCAATTCCAATGCCACTTGTCCACAAAGTAACGGCGCGTAATCCGGGTGTGTCGAGCAACCAACCACCATCGGGAAGAGCAATGAGTTCTGCGGCAACCGTTGTGTGACGACCGCGTTGATCGTCTTCTCGCACCTCAGCCGTACGTTGTACTTCGCGGCCAACCAGTGCGTTGACAAGAGTCGATTTTCCAACGCCGCTTGCACCGATGAACGCCACAGTTTCGCCGTGCCGCGCATGAGAACGTATTGCGTCGACGCCTTGACCAGTGCGCGAACTGATCGGGGCGACCTCTACACCAAGAGCCACCTCTGACAAAGCAGCCACAACCTCGGACACTCGCGATTCGTCGACCGTATCAATCTTTGTGAGCACAACTACTGGTGTTGCTCCGCTGTCGAACGCTAGAACTAATTCTCGCTCTAGACGCCGTTGATTAATGTCGGCGTTCACCGCGTGCACAACGAACACCGTGTCAATGTTGCTCGCAACAATTTGACGACTTCCGCGAGCTCCTTCAAAAGAGCTACGACGTGTCAGCGCGCTACGTCGTGGATGCACCGTGTCGATTCGCTCGATGTCGTGACTGACATCGACGATGTCACCCACCGCGACCTCTACACCAAGATTGCGAACTCGTACAGATTCACCCGTGTTCAACAGCACTGTGCTCCAACCCCGATCAAGTCGGGTGACACGACCTGTCAACGCCGAATCACCGGCATCAGGGGGTCGTGTGACATGTGCATCCATTCCCTAAAACCGTACCGTTCGTCACTCGCTCTCGCGTGATGACTGCCTAGCCTTTTAACGCCCCTCATTGATAAGGAACCCCCGTGCTTCGCAAACTTGCTGCCTTTGCTGTCCGCCGTAAAAAGACCATGGTGTTGGGAATTTGGCTCCCACTTGTTGTTGTCATCTTGATTGGTAGCGGAGCCATGGGAGATGGTTTCCGCACTGAGATGGAACTCCCTAACAGCGATGCACGCGTCGCACAAGAAATGATCGCATCGGTGAGTCCCAACGACGGTGGGGAAAGCAGCCAAATCGTCTTCAAAGTTGACGCCACAATCGACAATGCCGATGTCAAAAAGCTGGTGAATGCTGCCTTGGCCGAAGTAGCCACAATTCCACGCCTTCGCGTGTTAAGCCCGTACGACGTTCCCACACAGGCCAACCAAGCGCGCACCATTGCATTTGCGCAATTGACAACACCTCAAGACATGTCTCTTCAGGAAATGGAAACTGTTGCCGAAAAAGTAAAAGAGGCAACTACTGCGCTTCGCGAATCCAATGGCATACAAGTGGAATACGGTGGTCAACTGTTCCGCGTGTTTGAACTTCCTGAAAGTGAAGTTTTGGGATTGCTCGCAGCTGTCATCATCTTGGTGCTGGCTTTCGGTTCAGTCATTGCGATGGGACTGCCAATTGGAGTCGCATTGCTCGGCCTTGCTGCCGCATCGGGAATCGTGGCCATCGTCAGCAACTTGATGTCTATGCCCAGTGAAGCAACATCAATGGTGGCGATGATTGGCCTGGGTGTTGGTATTGACTATGCACTCTTCATTGTGACGCGCTACCGCGAAGCTCTACACGACGGAATGTCGGTAGAAGATTCCATTGTCGAAGCAATTGACACCTCAGGACGCGCGGTGCTGTTCGCAGGAATCACCGTTGTTATCGCACTTCTTGGTCTTCTCAGCATTGGACTCGCCTTCGTGAGTGGTTTCTCTGTCGCGATGGCGATTGGTGTTGCAGTCATGATGGTCGCGTCAGTCACATTGCTACCGGCGTTGCTTGCCATGGTGGGAACACGCATTGACAACACATCGCGTGCGGCCGTAGTGTCACTTGCAGTTGCCGTGATTGCAGCAATGGTTGCAGTGTTCACACACACTGCGGCATTTGCTATTGCTGGACTTGCAGTTGCAGTTGTCATTCAACTTCTTCGCATTGTTGTGCCAGCCTTACGAGAACCATTGCCCCACCGCGCACAGAACAACCATCAACACTCCATTTGGTGGCGCTGGAGTCGAGTTGTTCAACATCGCCCGTGGACATCACTCATTGCATCCACTGTGTTGTTAGGCCTTCTTGCTGCCCCCATGTTCTCATTGCGTTTGGGCTTCAGTGACAATGGAAACGCTGCGGAAGACACCGATGTTCGTCAGGCCTACGACCTCATTAGCGAAGGTTTTGGTCCGGGATTTAACGGCCCGCTCTACATCGCGGTCGGTGGTAACACCGCCAGTGATCCCGCTGCATTGAAATCATTTGCAGAAACAATCAGCAAGACCGAAGGTGTTGCAATTGCATCACCAGTTCCATTGGGCAGCGACACTGTCGGATTGGTGATTGCCTATCCCACCACTGCACCACAAGATGAAGCCACATCAGAACTTGTGCATCGTTTGCGTTCCGATGTCATACCCGCAACAAACGTTGATGCAAAAGTTGGCGGATTCACTGCGGGTGGAATTGACTTCTCCGACTACTTGTCACAACGTCTGCCGTGGCTCATTGGGATTGTTCTTGTGCTGTCATTCATTTTGCTGATGGCAGTATTCCGTAGCGTCTTGGTTCCGTTGAAGGCAGTGTTGATGAACCTGCTATCCGTCGGTGCCGCATACGGTGTCATTGTCGCCGTCTTCCAATGGGGTTGGATGGGAGACTTCTTCGACATCGGTAAGCCAGGACCCATCGAAGCGTGGGCACCAATGTTCTTGTTCGCCATCGTGTTCGGTCTATCTATGGACTACGAAGTCTTCTTGCTGTCGCGTATGAAAGAGGAGTACCACCGCACCGGAGACAACGCCACCTCGGTTGCCGATGGAGTGGCTGCCACTGCGCGTGTCATCACCGCAGCGGCACTCATCATGGTGTGTGTCTTTGCCGCATTTGTGTTGGCGCCAGACCGCCAGTTGAAGCTCTTTGGTATGGGAATGGCGGTGGCCGTCTTCATCGATGCCACCGTGGTTCGTATGTTGCTGGTTCCCGCCACCATGGAGCTATTGGGTGACCGCAACTGGTGGATCCCCAAATGGCTCGATCGTCTCCTTCCACGAATTGACGTGGAAGGCACACACCACGTCCACGTCCAGCGCTAACCCTTATCCCATAAGGGTTTTAGAGTTCTGCCTTGACAAGGCAGGGTCAAATCACATAGCGATGAAAAAGGTATGCCCAAGTCATTAGTCATCGTTGAGTCCCCCGCCAAGGCCAAAACCATCTCCAAATACCTTGGTCCTGAGTTCGATGTTCGCCCTTCAGTGGGCCATATTGCCGACCTCCCCAGCAAGGGCCTTGCTGTCGATGTAGAGAATGGTTTTAAGCCGTCATATGAATTAACCGAGCGTGGTCGCACGGTGGTGAAAGAGCTCAAGGCAGCCCTGAAAGACGCGAATGCCTTGTATCTCGCAACGGACGAAGACCGCGAAGGCGAGGCGATTTCTTGGCACCTGTTGGAACAGTTGAAACCAAAAGTGCCGGTACACCGAATGGTGTTCAACGAAATCAATGCAAAATCCATCAAGAACGCAGTAGAGAATCCGCGGGACCTTGATTACGGACTTGTTGATGCTGCCGAAGCTCGACGCATTCTTGACCGTTTGTACGGCTACGAAGTCTCCCCCGTGTTATGGCGCCGTGTCAACCGTGGATTATCCGCAGGTCGCGTACAAAGTCCCGCATTGCGCTTGGTGGTGCAACGTGAACGCGAACGAATTGCGTTCGGTGCGGCCGATTACTTCTCATTAGAAGCAATTACATCAACAACGCCATCGTTCACCGCAAAGTTGTTGTCGGTGAATGGTCAACGCGTTGCAACAGGAAAAGACTTCTCCCAACAGGGCGCGGCCAACGATGACGTTTTAGTCATTACTGCAGCTCGCGGCCAACAACTTGTCGATGGACTGGCGGGTATTGACTTGTTGGTTCGTTCGGTGGATGAGAAGCAGTACCGCTCAAGTCCGAAGCCTCCATTCACCACCAGTACATTGCAGCAAGAGGCAGGCCGCAAACTTCGTTTGTCCAGTCGTCAAGTGATGAGCATTGCGCAAGGTTTGTATGAACGCGGTTTCATCACCTACATGCGTACAGACTCCGTCACTTTGTCTAGTGAAGCAATTGGTGAAATTCGCACATATGTGCAAAAGGACTACGGCGCTGACTACATCCCCGCTAACGGTCCGCGTACGTGGAATGTCAAGGTGAAGAACGCACAAGAAGCGCACGAAGCTATTCGTCCCGCCTTGCCATTGCGTTCACCAGAGAGCGTCTCTGATGAACTTCGTGGGCAAGACCTCAGCCTGTATCGCCTGATTTGGCAGCGCACCCTTTCATCACAAATGTCAGACACCCTTGGCAAGACAACGAGCATTCGTCTTGGTGCAACGGCAGTCGACAATGACCGAAGCGACTGTGAGTTCTCAGCCAGCGGAACAATCATCACGTTCCCCGGATATCGCGCTGTCTACGAAGAATCGCGCGACGATGACGAATCATCAGATGATGAAGGCACCATGTTGTTGCCACCACTCACTCAAGGCAACTCTGTGTCCGTTGCCGAATACACCTCTACGTCGCACACCACTTCTCCTCCACCGCGCTACACCGAAGCAACGTTGGTAAAAGAACTTGAGTTCAAAGGAATTGGTCGCCCATCAACGTGGGCATCCATTATTTCCACAATGGTCGACCGCGGCCATTATTTATGGAAGAAAGGAACATCGCTGGTTCCTACATGGACTGCGTTCTCCGTTGTGAAGTTGATGGAAAACAACTTCGAAGCGTTAGTTGATTATGACTTCACCGCAGATCTTGACGCGCATCTCGATGCCATCGCACGCGGCGAATTGAACAAAGTGGAATGGTTACAAGAGTTCTACTTCGGCGGCGAACACGAACCAGGTCTTCGCAACATCGTTACGTCCAACTTGGACTCCATTGACGCAGCAGTCCTCAATACCTTCCATTTGGGGACGCACCCAGACACGGGTGAAGACGTTGTCGTCAAGCCCGGCCTTTACGGTCCGTACGTGCGAAGTGGGGAAAACACAGCCAGTGTTCCCGATTCGCTCACACCAGATGAACTCACGTGTGATGTAGCTGTTGCATTGCTCAAAGCACCAAAGGGTGATGTTCCCATCGGCGAACACGAAGGATTCCCCGTGTTCGTGAAATCTGGTCGTTACGGTCCCTACGTTCAGTGGGGAACAATGGATGAACCACCAACAGGTTTAGAAAAACCAAAGATGGCTTCGCTGTTCAAAACAATGAATGTTGATCGCATGTCGTTGAAAGACTGCATTGATCTGTTGTCGCTTCCCCGAACAATTGGTGCTGATCCAGCCGACGGTGAACTCATCACCGCACAGAACGGTCGCTTCGGACCCTATGTTTCCAAAGGAAAAGAAAGTCGCTCTTTGCAAACTGAAGAGCAACTTCTGACAGTCACACTGGAAGAAGCATTGGCGTTACTAGCCACGCCCCGCACATTTGGTCGCGGACGCGCAGCTGCAAAGCCGCCACTACGTGAATTCGGAAATGATCCGGTGAGTAATAAGCCAGTTGTTGGAAAAGAAGGACGATTCGGTGATTACGTCACCGATGGCGAAACAAATGCGGGACTCACGCGTGGTGACCGTATGGAATCAATGACGAACGAACGGGCATATGAACTGTTGCAACTTCGTCGTGAGTACATAGAAGCAAACGGCGGCCCGAAGAAGAAAGCGGGAGCCCGCAAGGCGCCTGCCAAAAAGGCTGCTGCGAAGAAAGCACCAGCAAAGAAGAAAGCTCCCGCCAAGAAGGCCGCAGCGAAAAAGAAAGCGGCGCCGAAGAAAGGCGACGAGTGACCCCGTCGTACATCGTTCTTGAGGGATTAGAAGGATGCGGCAAGAGCACGCACACCACTCGTCTCGGCGAATACTTGAATGCTGTCGTCACGCGCGAACCAGGTGGAACACGTATTGGATCATTGCTGCGCGCAATTTTGGCCGACACGGAAAATACAGATCTTGATCGTCGCACCGAAGCACTGTTAATGGCAGCGGACCGCGCACAACACATGGCAGAAGTCATTCAGCCCGCGTTGCAACGTGGTCAACATGTGGTCAGCGATCGTTCCATCTATTCCACCCTCGCCTACCAGGGCTACGGCCGCCAACTAGGAACTGCCGACTTACTGACAATCTCAACCTGGGCCCTGAACAATCGCTTGCCCGACATGGTGATTTACATCGATGTTCCCACCAACATCTTGAATGAGCGTCTTGCCAAGCGAAACCTTGACCGTTTTGAGCGCGAAGGGCCAGAGTTCTTTGCCCGAATTGCCGACGGTTTTCGCGAACTTCGCGCGGCAGACCCCGAACGTTGGATTGTCATCGACGGCACCATGCCAAAGGACGACGTTGAGATGGCCATTCGCACCGAGGTGTTGAACAGACTCGGTGAGTAGTCTCGTCACCGTGAGTTCGGTGTGGGATTTTGTTGTTGGACAGGACCGTGCGGTTGACCAACTGCGTCGTGCATCAGCCAACCCGGTTCACGCTTTTCTGTTTGTTGGCCCCGATGGCTGCGGCAAAGACGAAGCAGCCCGTGCGTTCGCTGCGGTACTGCTGTCTCAAGAAGATGACAGCACTCACCGCACTAATGACATGGTGTGGCGCGGAGTTCACCCTGATGTCCACGAAGTTCGTCGCGAAGGTGCATCAATTCTTCGCGAGCAAACTGAAGAAGTCATCCGCATTGCGTCGATAACGCCCACTGAAGGTGCGCGCAAAGTCATCGTGATGCATGAAGTGCATCTCATGCAACCTGCAGCAATTGTTCCGCTCCTCAAGACCCTTGAAGAACCGCCGTCAGGAGTGTTCTTCATCCTGTTGGCCGATCAAGTAGACGATTCGTTGGCCACTATTGCATCGCGTTGCATGAACATTCACTTCAGCCCACTTGAAGAGTCAGTGGTGTCTCAGTTGCTGCAACGCGAAGGAATCTCGCCAGAAACTGCAGACGTGGCTGCAAAGTCTGCACACGGCAGTCTTGTTCGTGGACGACTATTGGCCAACGACGCACAACTTGCGCAACGGCGCGACTTCTTTGCAAACATTCCCCGGCGTATTGATGGCACTGGCGCAACAGTGGCTGCCATCGTGGAACAGATTCTTGGACTTATCGACGATTCGCTAGAACCATTACTTCGCCGTCACGAGCAAGAAGCAGCTGATATCGAAAAGACGCTCATCCTTATGGGAGTCAAACGTGGGGGTAAGAAGCAATTAGAAGAGAAGCACAAGCGTGAGGTGCGTCGTCATCGCACTGATGAACTTCGTGCGGGTCTCACAGAGATTGCTTCTGTGTATCGTGACGAACTTGTGCGAAATCCGCACTTGTTGCACCCAGATGCATACACAAAAGCCATCGCGCGACTGCACTCTGCAATGCGCAAATTGTCTTTAAATGTGAATGAAGCAATTTTGTTGCGTGATGTGATCTGGTCACTCCCCTCACCTGCGGCTGATGCTGCATTGCAATTTGTCTTGACGGAGAACGCGGAATGAATACAACATTGTGGAATCGAATCGGAATTGTGATGGGTTTCTTCATCGGATATGCCGGCGTTATGCATTTTGTAACACCCGACTTCTTCAATGATCTTGTTCCACCGTGGCTTCCACCCAGCGAAGTGTTCTGGACATATCTAAGTGGCGTTGCAGAGATAGTGATTGCGCTGATGTTGTTTGTGCCGTCGTGGCGGCGTCGCGGTGCACTTGCAGCCATCGCGCTCTTCGTTGCCGTGTATCCAGGAAATCTCTACATGGCGTGGGATTGGCGTAACGAGCCACTCAGCGAACAACTGGTCTCGTATGGCCGCCTGCCATTTCAGTTCCTCTTTATATGGCTGGCGTGGAAGGTTGCGCAGGCCACTTCAGATCGTGACGAACCGTTTGTTCCTGGTGATGTCAGCCTTCGCGGCTAGTCCCGTGGGTGACCATGCAGTTCGCTCGGTAAAGTTAAAGCCCTACCCGCCCAGGTAGCTCAGTCGGTAGAGCAACGCACTCGTAATGCGTAGGTCGTGAGTTCGATTCTCATCTTGGGCTCCATCAAAGTGAATTCACGCCCCACACTGTGAATTGAAGTGCCAGTCCGAGTTTTAGAAAGCGCGAATTGGTCTCACTGCGTTATCGAATGCTTTGCTTCCCTCATCTCCACTAGACGCATTGAAATATTTACGCCATGCCAACGCGGAATCACTTGATGATTGAGTAGAACTCCAGCGATTAATCTCACCGAGTCCGCCAACAATTGCTCGCTGGTTATACAACTCTTGTAATTCATCTTTCGATGGAAGAAACCAGTCCGTCTTACTTCCACCCCGATACATACGTGCAGTACTTGCTGCACCATACGGACAATGTTTTGCAATGTTGATGGAATTTATCCATCCAGAACCAATTGCTGTTGCTGTTGCACCTCCAGGAACGTTCGTCGCTATGAGGTCACTTGGACCCGAGTAAGTTGCTGCGGACCCACACCACAAAATATTTGGATCAGTTTGAGTTCCAAACCATCCGATGGGAGCAGCCTCTAAGTATTGACCCCATGTTTGACGGCTCTGTGCTGCGTAAAAGACAATTCCGCCTCCAGGACCAGTGTCTCCGATTGAACATGTTCCACCAGTTGCACATGTGAGCGGTGGGAGCGTCGGTGACACACCAGCGGCACCCGTTAGACCATTTGCTCCGACTGGACCAGTTGGTCCAGTTGGTCCAGTTGGTCCAGCACTACCGGCCGGCCCTTGAACACCTTGTTGGTTCCACGACAGTTTTGTTTCAACCCTTGAACACTTTCCATTCTTCGCATACCGAAGAACACCTGTCTTCTTGTTAGCGCACGCCACAATCGTTTTCGATTGAGTGACTGCACGCACTCCTCCGACCCCAAGCAGCGACCCAATCACTATTCCAATGAAAAGAATTCTCATGCGGGAACCGAAAGGTGACACTCGCCGTTGTGAATGACCAATAGATACAGGAACCTTCATACTCGAAGTTTAGTTGTATTTTTCATTCATAAAGAACTGGCTGTGTTGTGCGGTGTCCTCATCCCGGCGGGCAGCAAAGCCGCCACCTTCACGGCTCCATGTCCCGTGCTCTCTTAGGCTCGCTACATGCCTCACCAGATTGTTTTCAAGAATGCAACAGTTGTTGACGGAACTGGTGGCGCATCGTTTACTGCTGACGTTGCGGTAGATGGTGATCGTATTTCGTCTATTGGAAGTGTTGCTACTTCCGCTGTACACGAAGTTGACGCAACTGGGCTTGTTCTCGCACCAGGGTTTATAGACGTCCATACCCACGATGACTTTGCATTACTCAGTGATCCTCAAATGTCGTTCAAGACATTGCAAGGCGTCACAACAGTAGTGACGGGCAACTGTGGGACAAGCGCTGTCCCATTTGACCAATGGGCTCAAAAGGTTTCAGATGCACAACCTGCAGTCAATGTGGTTGGACTCATCGGGCACGGTTCTGTACGTGAAAAAGTCATGGGTCGAGAAGACATTGGCCCTCCGACTATTCAGCACCTACAGGAAATGAAAGACCATATTGCGCGCGCACTGGATAGCGGTGCGGCTGGAATATCCACTGGTTTGGTCTACGTACCAGGCGCATACAGTTCACACGAAGAGGTCGTTGAACTAATTGATGTGGTTGCACAACGTGGAGGCATCTACACCTCACATATACGTAACGAAGCAAATGAACTAATAGAAAGCGTTGCAGAAGCAATCTCTATTGGTCGTGAAACAGGCATTCGTGTTCAAATCTCTCACTTAAAGGCGATTGGAAAAGAAAACTTTGCCAAAATTTCAGAAGCAATTGCAGAAATTAGAAAAGCTCGTGATGAAGGCATTGACGTCATGGCGGACCAATACCCTTATTCGCGAGGCAGCACTCAACTAAAACAGCTGGTTCTGCGTGGCGCTTTTGATGGGCCTTCACCATTTGGATTTGTTCAGGGCAACGATGTTCTCATCGGTAGCGCTCCACATACACCAGATTGGGAGGGGCAGACTCTTGAATCAATTGCGCATTCATTGGGTATGGACGTTCCAACTGCTGCTCGGCACATCTATTCAATTGAAAAAGATGGCTGCATCGTTGTCTACGAAAACCAAAGTAACGACAACATCAATATTGTTATGCAAGAGGATTTCGTGATGGTGGGAAGTGACGGTGTTCCCCTTGGAACGCGTCCTCATCCCCGCCTTCATCACACTTTTCCACGAATACTTGGCCGCTACTCACGCCAGGAAAAAGTTCTGTCACTTGAGTCCGCCATCAACAAAATGACGGGGCTTAGTGCACAACGTTTCGGGCTTGCTCAACGCGGAACAATTTGCGAAGGAAACTTTGCTGACCTTGTTCTCTTTGATGCACAATCCATTATTGATACGGGAACATACGAGAACCCCGCAACAGTCCCGGTTGGGATCATTGGGACATGGGTCAACGGTGAGCGTGTCGCAATCGACGGTCGAAGCGCAAGCGCTCGGTCTGGTCAATTTTTACAAGCCCCTCATTGATATTTCTAACTATCAACAGGCATCCCTCAAGTTTTGGAAGTGCTCGAGGTGTGTAAATACAGCCGGGCATTGACCTAGTCAATTATTGAAGCGCGGCACGTGCTTCATCTGGGTTGGGAGTGAATCCAGGCGTGTCTCTACAGAACTCCACCATGATTCCATTGGGATCGATGTAATAGATGGAGTGGCACCAACCATGGTCAACATCCATAATCGGTTCTACACCGCCAGCCGATAACGATGCCTTGGCTTGCTGTTGGCGTTCTTCGTCTGCGGCGAATGCAATGTGATTCACCCACACAGGAAGCCCAACCGATTCCGAAACATCTGATTTCCAGTCTGGTTTTTCGCCCACACCATGCAAATCAAAAAATGCAATACATGTTCCATCACCAAGATCAAAAAATAGATGGCGAAAGAAGGAGTCTGAGTTAGGTACTTGCGTCACTTCTGTATGCACTAATGGGAAACCACAGAGGTCCTCATAAAAATGACGCGTTGCCTCTGGGTCTTTGCACGCATATGCAACATGATGCACGCCGTTTCGTCGCTGTATTCCACTCATCGCACTCTCAATTTCATACCGGGCCCATCTGGTCCATCTACTTCGACAATCGATTCATCTTTATTGTCAAACTCAAGTTTCAACGCTTTCGTCATGACTGCATGCATGTCATACATTGCCGTGATGTAGGTGAATTCAAGAATTTCTTCATCACTGAGGTGTTGTTTCAATGCTTCAAACACTCCATCCGCAACACGACCACCGTCATATACGAGAGCATCTGTGTAGGCCAGAACTGCGCGATCTGCGGATGAAAAACATTCTGCAGTGTGCCAATGCGGAATGGCTGCAATCTTTTCTTCACTCACACCAGCTGAGCGAGCAGACTTTATGTGCTGTGAATACACAAATTGACTTCCGCGCGCCCAACCGACTCGTGTTTGTCCTAACTCGCGAAGTTGTGGATCTAGAAAACGATCACGGCTGCGGTACAACACAAATCCCTGCATCGCGTGGTGAAAGATTTCGGGGACCAATGCGAACACAGTCCACCAATCACCCGGCGTCCCCGTTGCTGTCCCTGGTTCGGCAACTGGGTCGCGATCACCAAAAAGCAGGTTGTACGTAGGCAGCACACTCTCGTGCGCTTCCGCCCTTGGAACCTGACGAAGTCGTGACATATGAACCCCCTCTGCGCATTCTGCCATCATCCCAGCCTCATTGCGATGTTGACATCTGAATGAGACAGGCAAAGAATGGTCCCATGCCTGTGGCACAATAAAAAAGTGGTGGAACGTAGTGGACCAAAGCGCAAGAACATCAATGGCGCATCCACTATGGAAACCCTTATCGAATTTGGTGTCGCCGAATTACAACGGAGCGGATCAATTGATTTCAATCTGGAAACTGTTCTACGTGAATCCGGAGTAGCACGCGGCTCGCTCTACCACCACTTTGGAAGTCGTCACGGTTTGATCTCTCACTGTGAAGCTCAGCTTCTGAAGCAATCTTTGAAATCCGAAAATGAAATCATCAGGCAGTTAATTGAAGGCGGCGATTCTGGTCGTCAACTTTTTGAGTTGCTCTCCGTTTTCATTCGTACTCTCGGTTCGGCCGAGGTTATGCAACAACGCTCACGGCGAATTCGCACGCTGGCCACTTCTGTTGAAGACCCGAAACTTCGGGCTCTCTTGGCCGAGTCTCAAATCAAGGGGTCGCAATACCTCGTTGATTCGTACCAGCTCGCTGTGGACAAAGGCCTCATCGCCCCCCGAGTGGACCTTCCATCTCTTGTGTACGTCACCCAAGCGTTATTTCTTGGCCGAATTCTGGCTGACATCACTGACCAGTCAGAACTTTCAGACTCCGTCAATGAGACCACCATCGTTGCTCTGGAATACCTGATGAACCCCCAGAACTAGGGATATATCTAGATAATTATCTAATTACGGGCTACATTCAGGGAACACCCAACAGAAATGGTGCTCCCATGGCTCGTCGAATTTCCAGAATCTTGCTCGCCATCACGATGTGCGCAACTTTTGTCGTTGCCGGCCCCATCGGTCCGTCTCAGGCAACGGCAATTTCGCCATTCGATTCCGCATTCGGAAACAACGGGCAATTCGATCTTCAGGTTCCCATGCAGAGATCAATCTCGTCTGCCGTCAAAGTACACACGGATTCCAATGGAAAACTTCTCGCACTGTTCTGGGCGAATCAAGATCACAACAATCACAAAACATTTCTTGTTCGCTATCTCGCCGATGGGAGCCGCGACTCAACATTTGGAATGAATGGCCAATCAAGTCCGTTACCCATCTACGAACCAAATTTTGCATTGCAGTCCGATGGCAAAATCTTTCTTACTGGATATTCCACCATTAACGAACGTCGACACATTGTTGTCTATCGGTTTACATCAACTGGCACAATTGATACCTCGTTTGGAGTGAATGGCGTCTTCACTCAAATGGAATTCCCAGGCCGAAGCATCAACAACGGACCAATCTCAATTGCAGTTCAACCCGATGGCGAGTTGATCATTCTTGGATTTAACATCGACAACGGACTAGGCACCAACGTGAACTATTACTTCATCGCCCTCGATTATCGCGGGCGATTGAATTACAACTGGAATAACGGATCGCGAGAAGTGATACCTCGAGCAACTGGTGCTTCGGGTCTCTCAATTCTGACCTCAATAGCATTCATGAGCGACGGATCAATGGTTGCGCTGGGAGCATCAGTCAATTCAAACACCGTGCGTCAGATTGTGTTAGTGAAGTTCTATTCGGGTGGCGGACTTGATACAACGTATGGCGGCGGTGCAAATACCAATGGCATAGTCAAAATTGATTTTGGCAGCGAGACAGACGGATTGATGTTTGGGCTGTACGTTGAGCAAGACGACAGCATCGTTGTCGCGGGCGAAGCTGGAACGTTCAACGGGTCTAGGTTCTACGGGTTCGCAAAGTTTCAGCCAGATGGAACACCCGATACAACATTTGGAACTAATGGGTTCGCACTTAGTTCGGTATCAGTCGGCAATAATTCAACCATCTCACAATCGCTTGTCAAGCAATCAAGCGGCAAGTATCTCTACCCAATATCAACATCGACTGCCGCAGGATTTATACGAGTCGAAGCAAATGGAACATTTAGCTCAGCACAAGAATGCTCACTGTGTTTGTGGAGTCCGCCAAACCTATTACCCAACATTTCTAGCCTGACGCTGCAGAACGACGGCAAGCTGATGTCGGCTGGGACTTTGAATTCAAGTGGTGATGCAGTTCTGTTCCGTTTTCAAGCAAATGGGACTATCGATTCATCATTTACGAATCAAGCAATTTCATTTGATCTTGAAGAGTGGAGTACATCGGCACTGGAAACTATTTCCTTGTCGGATCAATCTCTATTAACCCTCGTAGGGGGCTACTTACATGACAGCAACTGGGGTTCGGCCTATCCAATTGTGTTCAAATCAACACCAAGTGGAAACGCAATTACGCAATTCGGAACTACTGGATTCGCAGTCGTCCGGCCTCCCGATCGAAACCTTGCAGTGTGGGCAAACGACTTTGCTGTTCAGTCTGATGGGAAAATCGTCATTCTGGGAGGAGCTGAAGCAAATAGTGGTCGACAGGAAATGGTGTTGTGGAGACTCAACGCGGATGGAACCCCCGATACATCGTTTGGTGTCAATGGCTTCCGACAAACTGCAGATGGCACATACGACCTTCGCCCGTCCACTCTTCACGTCACACCTAATGGACTGATTTATGTTGCGGTAGACCGTTCACAGGGATGGTCTAACTTCACTCCGTGGGTCTATCGCTACACAAGTACTGGTTCACCGGACAGCACATTTGTTGACGCGAATCAAATACCTGGGGCTGTTGCACTCATCAACAATGGCGACAGCGGCGACGGAACAATGATCTATCGTGGAACAACGAACTATTCATACGTAGCATTTTTCAATATTGATAGCAATCAAGACCGACATCTCAATCTTGCTCGTATTGATAATGATGGCCAGTTAGACCAAAGCTTCGGAAACCAGGGATTGAAAACATGGCCCCTTCCAACTGCACACTCCATTGATGAAATTACTGATCTCATTGTCGGATCCGATAACAAAATCACAGTAATCGGCTCTGAATTCACACCCACTGACAAAGATGTCGTTATGCAAATGAACGCTGATGGAAGTCCAAATTCTTCATTTGGAACTAATGGACGACTGGCATTCGATATCGTTCCTCGACAATCGGTTGATTTCGTCTACGGACGCGGAATAGTGGCCAATAGTCAAGGCTTTTTTGTTGCCGCTAGTGGACGTCGCTCTCAATCCGCCGGAGACTCATTCGGAGCCATTGTAAAAATTACGGCTTCAGGATCAATTGATTCATCGTTTGGCGATAACGGCACATATCAAACTCCTGCAGGTGTGAATCAGTCCTTTAGATCGATCACTTACTTGTCGGGAGAACTGGCAATGGTTTCTGGAACAACTCGTCAGGACAATGGTGATTTTGGTTGGCTTATGAAACTTGGGCCTTCTTCCGCGCCAGCAACTACACAGCCACCAGCAACATCAACGCCAGCGACTGCGCCGCCTGCAACTGCACCACCGGTCACCACCCCACCGACCACCGTTGCACCGCCAGTCACAACTGCAAGTACCGACATCAAATTGGTGATTACCGTGACGCGAGCCGCGATTCTGAAAAGAATGAAACTCACCGTTCCGCGCGGATCAAAAGTAAGCATGAGAGTCACTACTCCGAAGGTCTGTCGAGTTGTCAAAACACGGGTTCAAGCAACCTCAACAGGAACATGTCGGGTGTCTGTCACCGTGACAAATAAGAAGAAGAAAAAGACCACCAAGACCACTTCATTCCGTGTGACCTAGTACGGAGCCAAGCCGATACATTTCAGCACGTGAAGCTCATTATCTCTGCCTGCGGTGTACTGATGCTGTTGGCTGGTTGTACTCAATCGTCTAGCTCAGCTACGGACAGCGTTACCCCACTTCCACTTGGCACCACCACAACTGTTGTCACCCCAACAACGGTGCCGCCACTATTGAATCCGCCGTCGGGAGAGAAACTTGTGACATGTGATTCAAAAGCTGTGGGAGCAAGCTTCGGCGAAAAGGTGCGTTTAGAAAAGTGCACGGAATCGTGGGCATTCGGCGACACAGATCGAGATTCATGGAATTGCCCCGACGAGGGTTGTGCGCAAACGCGAATTTTTCGCCTCCAGAACAACACGTGGACAAACACCGCAACATGTCGACGCTCGCTCCCACTGACTCGCTACACAACAAGTTGTTACATTCCCAATGTTGGTCCCGCAACACTTGCTCAACTTCCTCCCAGCGATGTGGCATGCCTCATCTGGCCAGCAAACACACTGTTGAAATACACCACTGAAACAGGTTGCACGCCGTCTCAAGCCGACATCAACGCACAGATGAGTGGCGCCTGCACTGGATACTTCTACGCGGTTGAGTTTCCCATTGAAAAATGTGACCAAGGAACTGCTGTTCGACTCATGCAACAACGGTTGAAAGCAGCTGGATATTCCACAAATGTTGATGGATACTTTGGGCCCAGCATGGCGAAAGCCGTTTTTGAATTTCAAAAATCCAAACAACTGAAACCAACTGGAATGATTGATGCAGAAACATGGAAAGCACTCGAGCCAAACCAAGGCTCACTGCCTGGCACAGACTCCAACAACGACGGCATCGTTGAGCCAAATGAATTGAAGTAGTCGGTACTTTCTTACCGAGCCAGACCTTGTTGTCATTTATATGGTGGCTTCATCGCACCTCACCATTTCACTGCTGACAAATTTGACAGAGTTCTTGGTCTCGCCCATGTAACAGCAAGTGGCGTGGGCATCATCATTGGTGCTGGTATTTACATTCTTATTGGTCCGGCAACTGAACGTGCTGGTTCTCTTGTGTGGCTCTCATTCATTGTTGCGTCACTGTTGTGTGCATTGACTGCGTTTAGTTACATGGAGCTCACATCCATGTTTCCGAAAGCTGGTTCAGAACACGAATTTGCTCGACAGGTGTTCCCCGATTGGGTATCGTTCACCACCGGTTGGTCAATGGCAGTGGCACTCATTGTCGCATCGGCTGCAGTGTCGTTGGGGTTTGGTCGCTACTTATCTAAGTTCATAGGTACCGACCCGCGTATTGGCGCGACACTTCTGCTTTCCCTGGTTGCACTCGCCACCTTCAGTGGAATGCGAGAAGCTAAGTGGCTAGTTCTTGTCTTGAGCGGAATACAAGTTGGAGGGCTACTTCTCGTTGTTCTTGTTGGCGCTCATCACATTGGCGATGTCAATCTCACAACTGGTAACGGAATCTCGGGGGTGTTTAGTGGGGCATCCATCATCTTCTTTGCGTTCATCGGATTTGATGAAGTCATCAGCCTTGCTGAAGAAACGCGCACTCCACATCAAACAGTCCCTCGTGCTCTGCTTCTCGCATTAGGAATCTCAACGGTTGTGTATGTGTTGGTGGCAGTCGTTGCAGTCAGCGTTTTGGGGCCCATATCACTGGCTTCGTCAGAGCAACCCCTCACTGCCGTGATGCGAGAAGCCATGGGTTCGTCTGCCGCCAATGTGATTGGTGGCATCGCGCTCGCAACCACCGCGAATACAACGCTCCTTGCCAGCACGGCAGCATCACGAATGTTGTACAGCATGGGAAATGCAGGGCAGCTTCCTGGGCAGTGGGCGAAAGTTCACGAACGGCGATCACCACGCTTGTCTGCAGCCGTTGTTGTGGCCGCCTCATTTGTACTCGCGATGTTTGGAGGCTTGACAGTGCTAGCGGAGGCAGCCAACGCCATGGTGTATGTGATGTTTCTTGTCGTCAATGTTGTTGCAATAGTTTTGCGCCTTCAGCAACCCGAACGTGAACGGCCATTTCGTATGGCGGGTTCAATTGCGGGTGTGCCAATCCTTCCTGTCTTGGGGATTGTCGCCACGATTGCTATGTCCGCACAGTTGGAGCCCATGCCCATTGTCGTTGCTGCTCTGCTCATCACAAGTGGATTCATACTTCATGTCACACGCGCACATTTTTCTTCATCACGCACGGCACACTAAGCACATGTCACCCGCCGCCGAACGCGCACATGCAGCCGCCGTAGAAGCTGGATTTGACTTTTATACGGACCCCGATACGGGTCTTATGGTGATGACCGAGTTGTATCTACGTGATCGTGGGTACTGTTGTAAGAACGAGTGCCGTCACTGTCCGTACAACAACGATTAATCACTAAAGCAGGGCGAGACGCTCAAACTGTTCCGACGGTGCATCAACTGATTGAAGTGCCACTCTCAATAACTCCTCGGCATCACGCGCAATAGCGTCATCAATTCTGTTCACACCTTCTGCCGGATCTTCGTACCGATCAAACAACAAAGTTTCGTATCTCTTTGCACTTGCCCAGAAGGGCAACATGTCGCCTTCCACAAACGGCTGTCGAATAACAGGAATGGTGCTCCCCGGCATGTAATCCAACACCGCCCGATGATCTGGCATGGGCATCTTGTAGTTGGGATATGCAGCAATGGGCATGGTGCTCCAACGGTTCGACCACATGGAATGGGGATGATTTCCGTTCTGTGGACCACGTGTGTATCGCCAATTGTTTGTGACTAACTGGACTTCGCGACCCCACACACCCGTTAACAACCAATCGCGCACTTCGGACTGCACGCCACCCAACACGGGAACCAACGAATGGCCATGCGATGCATGTGAAACGTCAGCTCCGAAGACATCGGCAATCGTTGCGTGTACGTCGGTTGATGTTGTTAATGCGTCGTTCGTGCCAGGTTGAATTCCTGGCCACGCAATTATCATCGGAATGTGACCGAGTGGTTTGTACACCGGAACTCCCGGCTTTCCCCATATGTCTCGCCCATACGCATCTGCGTCACCCAAATAGTGACCATGGTCGGTCAACAGAATGACCGCGGTGTCTTCCCAACCGTTGGTCTCATCTAACGCATCAAGAACACGTCCCAGCCAATGATCAATCATTGACAACTTGCCGCCATACTGCGCACGTACTTGTCGAGCATCGGCTTCCGACAGCACACCGTCTTTCAACGCATCAACGGCATATGGCGGCCATACCAAGTGTGGACCCTCCCATGAGTCGTCATACATAGTTGCCCATTGATCGGGAGTATCAAAGGGTTCGTGGGGGTCAAACTCATCCACAAAAACAAAGAAACGTTCGCCGCGAGCACGGTGATACGGCGCATCTTCTTTCAGCCAGCGTGCTGTTGCCTGCATTGTGCGGGGACCAGGAAAATCCTCTTCACCACGAAAAAACCCACGCGAATTGTCATAGTGAGTGTGACCACGTCCAAATGATGGTGTTCCTAACCAGGACGGATCAGGGCGTGTTTTCCACGGGTCACTTTCATGACCGCGTTCGTACTCCCATGCAGTGAAATCTCCGTGATAATTCTCTCCGCCTGCTTCAAACAAGTGCGGGTGATCAGTAATCAACTGAGTAATAACTCCTTGTCGACGCAACGACGCCGTGATGGGTTCTTCCCACAATTCAATTGATCCCCAGGGTCGCCACAGAAAATCCCATGCTCCTACCAAAATGTCGTGACGCGCTGGAATGCACGGCAATGAGCCAGTGTGGTGATTTGTAAAAACCACAGACTTGCGTGCAAGACGATCAATGTTCGGTGTGATGAAGTTTGTTCCTCCGTACGCACCAATTTCATGCCTATTCAAACTGTCCAACAACAGCACAACGATGTTCCGTGGTGTTTTCATTTTGCAACCCCTTCAAAAACTTCGAAAAGCCATGGCATGACTATTGCCAGCATCTCGTCGTGACTATTCGCCAACAGATGATCATCGCCCTTCATGATGTGAAGGTCTCCCGTCCCTGCCATTGCTTTCACCACCTCACTTGCTTCAACAGGGAGAATGGAATCTGCATCTCCATGGAACATCAGCAATGATCGACCCTGTAGACCGCCCGCTACTTCGCATCCTGCGGATTGGGTGGCGAATGTGACGACCCCACTCACCATCTCGCGTAATCCCACACCAACCCGCACCGCAACTGCTCCACCAAAGCTGTGACCCATTAACACCACTGAATCTGCGCCGCTCCCTACTAATAACTGCACCGCTGCTGCAACATCAACACAGCATCGGTCCATGTCGTTCGGTTTGCGATAACTCATACGAATGGCAGGTATGCCGGCATTGCTGAGTGTTTCGCCCAGTACATGAAACAAACTGTTACCGGGCCCCAACGTGCCGCCCATGGCTCCGCCCATCATTACAACACCTACATTGCGGGCTGAACCAGTGGGTTCATGCCACAAAAGGGACAAAAGTCCGCGAGTTGTATATAACTCCAATTGGCGCAACTGTGGACCGATAGTCGCTTGTTGACTGGCCATCACGCCCAACATCTCAAGTGGGGTCTGAGGGATGTCCTGACCATTACCACTCTCTGACATGCGATTACCCTAGTAAGCGAATGACAAACACACAGTTGCCGAACGAGGTTCACTCAGATCTCGAACTTGAAGTGGCGATGCGCATCGGCCAGGCATGGCGCGACTTGCGACGTGGAGCCACCGCAACTGATGTCCGCGACATCATTTTCGGCCTGGGTGGTAGTGCTCTTGATCCCGGCCAGATGGACGCACTTGACCTTCTCGTCACCGTTCCTTCGGCAAACATGAGCGAACTTGCCGAACACCTGCGGATTGATCCAAGTTCTGCCACCCGCGCTGTACAACGCCTTGTTAAGGACAACTTGGCTGAGCGTGTCGAGCATGAAGGTGACGGACGCATTGTTGCAATCGCCGCCACCGAACGTGGTCGCAAAATTCACGAACAAGTTGCTCTACGCCGCCGCGAAATGATTTTTGCTGTGCTCGAAGAATTCAACGAAGATGAGCAACATCAGTTTGCTGAATTTCTTGAACGGTTTGTGACCTCGGTTGATTCGTACGTGGCAAAAAAGAAGCGTCGCGCTCGATAAGTACGCACATCATGACTAACGCTGCTTCCTTCACTGCCGATGCAATGCAATATGCACCGCAATTGTTTTCTACTGCATTGCGTATGACGCGAAATCGTGCTGACGCAGAAGATCTTGTTCAAGAAACATTTGTGAAGGCGTGGAGATCTTCTGCAACGTTCCAAGAAGGAACAAATCTTCGTGCGTGGTTGTTTCGCATTATGACCAACACGTTCATCAACAAATACAACGCTCAACAACGTCGACCACAAGAGACAGAGCTTGATGAAGTGGAAGAGTTGTTTTTGTTCCGTCGTATTGGTGCATTTGACCAATCAAAAATGAATCAATCGGCAGAAGACCAGCTTTTAGAATTTTTCACCGACGATGAAGTGAAATCGGCTATTGAAGAACTGCCCGAAATGTTCCGCATTCCGGTCTTGCTCTCCGACGTCGATGGCTTTTCCTATAAAGAAATTGCGGAAATGTTGGACGTACCCATCGGTACCGTGATGTCTCGTCTGCATCGGGGAAGAAAAGTGATGCAGAAGTTGTTGTACACCTACGCGAAGGATCGCGGGCTCGTTGACGAGTCCCTACTCTCACCCCAGGAATAACCCCACATGGCCGATTGTCAAGAGACACTGAACGAACTGCATCGTTACCTCGATGAAGAACTCTCAGCCGACCGCGTTGAAGAGATTCTGTCCCACCTCAAGATCTGTACCGATTGCCAAGAGGCATTCGAATTCCATGCGGTCCTACGTGACACCATCCGGGAAAAGGCCAAGCGCGACGAGATTTCCGATGACTTCCTCGAGCGTCTACAAAATTGCTTCGGTGACGATGTGCTTGGCGGAGATGTCTTAACTGACGAGTCACCCACCACTGACTCCGACGACGACTCCCCCGAAAATCCCAACAATTAATTCGCCACTCGTCACCAGACCGTAGACATCTGCGCCTCATTGGCTACGCTGTGAGGCATGGTTGCAGCGTATGTATGGCACTACTGGGTCGGTCTCGTCCTTCTTATCGCAGGCGTCGGAGCCGTTCTTCAGGCTGTTGTTGGCTACCTCACCAAAGTGACCGCCAGCCGCTACCCCAACCGCCGTCAGCGCCAAGCCCAGAAGAAGAAGTAGTTCCCTCTTCATGAGGTGCCTCCACTGATGGACGGCTCCTTTTCGCTTTCTGACATTCTCCACGCCTGCAACTTTCCCGCACCTGGCACAGCTGTCGATTGTGCGGTCTCTGGTGGCGCCGATTCACTCGCTCTGATGGTGTTGGCCCATGAACATGGACTTGTTGTTACTGCCCACCACGTTGACCACGGGCTTCGACCAGATTCATCGCACGACATTCATGCAGTTCGTGCAGCCGCCGACCCGCGTGGAATCACGGTGAAACACCACATTGTTTCGGTCCACGATGGTCCAAATTTCGAGGCACGAGCTCGCGAGGCTCGATACAACGTGTTGCCCACACCATGCCTGACCGGCCACACCGCAGATGACCAAGCTGAAACAGTCCTTATTAATTTGTTGCGAGGCGCGGCCGCATCTGGCTTGTCGGCAATGCGGCCCGGCATCACTCGCCCACTTTTGAAGCTTCGTCGCGCCGACACGCATGCCGTATGTGATGCCTTCAACATTGTCCCCGTGGTTGATTCCACCAACACAGACCCACGATTCGTCCGCAACAGGGTGCGCCATGAATTGCTTCCACTGATGGACGCCATCTCCCAACGCGACTTGGTCCCCCTGCTGGCTCGCGCGGCCGACACGTTGCGCGCCGACGACGATTTTCTGTCGGAATTGGCCGCCAGCATCGACCCCACTGACGCTCTCGCACTGGCTAATGCACCCGCCCCCCTTGCCCACCGCGCCCTTCGGCAATGGCTGTCTGACCCCTATCCACCAGACCTCGCCACCATAAATCGCATCCTCTCGGTGGCACGCGGAGACGCTGTGGCCTGTGACATTGGCGGAAATCGGCAAATTCGTCGCAGTAAACAGAGGCTCACACTGCACAACCTGGGGTAGTTTCTCCAACGGCGTTTTCACGCCCTGTATCGATCGAATAGCAAGGAGAACCGAATGCCCCCGAAGCTTCGCGGAAAATGGGCATTGGGAATCACCCCCCGAAACTTCACATGGGTCATTAAAGACCGCTTGGCCATCTGTGAGCGTCCGGGCGGATACGGCGAAAACCACCGCCGCGTTCGTCGCCAAGAAGAAATCATTTGGCTGCGCGAGAACCGCTTTGACTTGGTGATCTCCATCATTGCCGCCCCGCACAACTTGCATGCCTACGAAGAATTGAACATGCCGTATCGCCACCGCCCACTCAGCGGTGCTGACGACACCGATGCATTTCTCCGCGCCTTCTACAAGGAACTTCACGACCTGCTTGGTCGCAACATGAAGCTCATCATGCATGCCGAAGAAGTTGGCGACCGTTTGTTGGGAATCATCGGTGGATACATCCGTTGGACCGGCATGGTGGATGACCCATCTCAAGCCATCATCATCACTGAGCGCATTGGTGGTCGCCAATTGGACACGTGGGCGCGCGAATTAATTCTGAACGTTCACAACTTGCGATAAACGCCACTACCGTTCATTAGTAATGAAAGGTCGCCGCGTACTCGTCACTGGAATGGGTGGCGAACTTGGTTCTCTAGTTGCCTCAATGGTGGAGCGAACAGAGTGGGCTGGCCACATCATGGGGTTCGATGTTGACCCACCACGTCGTCACTTATCACGCGCAGAATTTCATCGTGTTGATGCAACAGATCATGACCATATTTCTGAACTAGTCCATTCATTCAACCCTCACGTCTTATTGCATGTCGGAGTGTGGGAACCCCATGCGCGACTTGCTACAGCACAGGCAGAAGAATGCACCGAACGTGTTGCCAAGGCTGTGTTTGATGCAGCACACCAGGTAGACGCACTTGAGACAGTTGTGGTGCGAAGCGGAATTGAAATTTACGGACCTGGTTCGTATTCACCAGATATTGCAGTGGAGACAACTCCCATTAACCCCACCACTACGTACGGCAACATGTGCAAGGTCATCGAGGACCAAGCCACAGAGTTACGCACGGCTCGCGGTGTCAGCGTGTGTACATTGCGACTTGCGCCAGTTCTGGGTGCGCATGTGCCAAGTCCGCTTGGCCGCATCCTTCGTCTTCCTGCAGTTCCGTATTACGGCTTAGGAAATCCAATTTTCTGTGTGGTGGAAGACCACGATGCCGCCACCGCGTTTGTGCAAGCAGCAGAACGTCAGGCGGACGGCGTTGTCAACATTGTCGCTAACGGTGCAATCAGCATGTTGCGCGCAACTGCTCTTGGCAAAAGAATTCCACTTCCATCGTTCGGCCCCGGATGGTGGCTTGCGAAAAACACGGCAACGTTGGCGGGAGCTCCAATGCCAGACCACGTTGCCGACCTCATTCAACACGGACGACTTGCCGCGTCAAACGAAGCTGCGCATTTGCTGCGATTTGCACCGCGCCACTCCACAACAGAAGTTGTGCGTTGGCTGTATGAATGGCCAAGCGTCGAGCGAATTCCTGCAAAACGGCAGGTGGCGTAATGCCCTTTGCATTCGCATCCGACGGAACCCGCATTCACTACGAAGTGACAGGGCTAACAAAACGCGCACCGGTTCTACTTGTTCAAGGCCTTGGTGCCGAAAAGAACTCATGGAACCTGCAGCGGGCCGCATTGGCGTTACGCCATCGCACGATTGCGTTTGATAATCGTGGCGCTGGTCGTAGCGACAAGCCAGACGGCACATACAACTTGGAGCAGATGGCCGAAGATGCAATTGCCGTGCTTGATGCAGCGGGCATTGAGTCCGCGCATGTTGTCGGTTTGTCGATGGGCGGCGCAATAAGTCAGATCATTGCGCTGAGACATCCAAACCGCATTCGCTCACTCACGCTTGTTGCAACGGCGTGCAGAAATCACGAATGGCGTGAAGAACTATTACAAGAGTGGGCCGCCACGGCCACCACCGATGGCATGGGTGCCGTTGGCAAAGAGGCTGCACGCTGGATGATTGGGCCACGCTCTTTTCGTCGTCTGTTGCCAGCGCTTGGTTGGTTGGGGCCACTTCAGTTATTTAACCCAGCCGGAGCTTTTGTTTCACAGATTGAAGCAATCTTGAACACACACGATGAACAACTCACCGATGAATTAGAAAACATTGTGTGCCCCACCATGGTGGTTGTGGGTAATCAAGACATCCTCACACCACGTGGTGATGCAGAAGAGATTGCATCACGTATACCCACTGCAGAACTAGTCATCATCAGTGGTGGTGCTCATGGATTGCATATTGAACATGCAACAACCTTTAATCGCGTGCTTCTTGATTTTTTGAAGCGTGCTGAAAAAGTTTTTGTTCCTCACGGTGCTGCAGCGGTGAACGTCTAATGCAAATCAATATCGTCGGTGCCGGATTATCGGGCTTGATGGCCGCACGCGAACTGCACAAGCACGGACACACAGTCACCGTATTCGACAAAGGTCGCGGTGTGGGTGGTCGACTTGCAACACGTCGCATCGAAGACGCAACTCTTGATCACGGCGCACAGTTCTTCACTGTCCGAACTGATGAATTCGCCTCGCATGTCAATGAATGGATTGCGTCGGGAGTTGCGCACGAATGGTGCCGTGGCTTTCAGTCTGACGATGGCCACCCTCGCTTCGCGGGCTCAAAAGGAATGTCGGGAATTGCCAAACATCTCGCGAAAGACATTGATGTTCGACTCGCACATTTGGTCTTCGCACTTGATGTCAACGCCAACACCTACACAGTGATCACAGACGATGGAATTCGACACGAATGCGATGCTGTCATCTTGACCGCGCCAATTCCACAATCGTTCTCCTTGTTGTTTGGTGCGGGAATTGATCTCCCCACTGAGATGCGTTCTATTGACTACGACCGCACTTTGGGGTTGTTAGTGCTTCTTGATTCCGCTGACCACAACGTGCCGCCCCCCGGCGGACTACAGAACCCTGACGAAACGTTCAGTTTCATTGCAGACAATCAGGCCAAAGGTGTCAGTGCTGCCCCCAGCCTCACTTTCCATGCGAACCCCACATGGAGCGTGGCCCACTTTGACGATGAGGTCACCCAGATCGAGACCCAGCTCCTCGCTGCCGCGGCCCCGTGGCTGGGCTCAGCCACCGTTCTCGCCAGCCAGCCAAAGAAGTGGCGTTTTGCAACTCCCCAGTCATCGTGGCCAGACCCCTGCTGGCAGGCCCCTGACCACCGCATTGTTCTGGCCGGAGACGCCTTCGCGGGTCCAAAAATGGAGGGCGCGGCACTCAGTGGACTGGCCGCTGCTCGCGCTGTGGTGACGAGATTCTCCTAGAAAATCTGAACTTTTCGTCAACTATGTCTGACGGCTGGTCTACCATCTAACAGTCTCGTTTTAGACGGGATGTCCACAAACCTTTGACCAGCCACAGGAGTTCTGCGTGCGTCGTCTTTCATCCATATTCATCTCAGCGACAGTTGCCATTTCCGGCCTGACGCTTACAGCTACTGGTGCCTCTGCCAACACTGGCGGCAAGGCCACCGTGAAAACCGTTGCGTCTGCCGCACCAAGTGCAGTCCCAAATGCCACCATCTTGCGAATTGTTCGTCTCAACAAGTCGAACTCATTCCTCGTGGCAGGAATTGATGCGTCCACTGCTGGTGCCAATATCCACCTGTGGAAGATCAAGGAAGATCTCACTATCGATACATCGTTCAAGCCTGTTGACCTCGGCGATGCCTTCGAGTACCCAACGGCGAGCAACTCGTCATGTATGCAACGCCAAAATGTCTCATGGGACTGCTACCGCCTCGAAAATTTGGCGGTCAATGAAACGGCAAATACATACGTGGTGTCATACAGCAAACGAGTATCAGTCGGCTCTGGTATGAATGCACAAGAAACAGAGATTGGTTCTCTTGCCATTGGCAACTTGACCACCGGTGCAGCTCCTGCGGTACAGTCATTCTTCCGATCGACAAGTTCGTACTACGACCCCGCGCAAGATTTTGCTTCGTACAACGCAACAAAATTGAGCCAAAATTTGTGCACCAGTACCTTTGGTGCAACATTTCAAGGTCACTCTCTTGAAAACTCGTTCATGGAAGGATTCAACACGCTGATCCGTCCTGACGGATCAGTCATTCTTGGCCTCACGTGCTACTACTCAACGAACTCCGGAAATGCCTGGACCGAGTACAGATTTTCCGGACTTTTCGCGATGAAGGTGTCAGGTAACAGCATTGTTGCGGACACTACGTGGGGCACAAACGGAGTGTTGAAGACATTCGATGATTCCACACAATGTGGTTACGCATGGCCGATGGGTGCGATTGACACGTCAATTACATCAAATTCTTCAACGAAATTGTTCACACTGTTATGGAAACAGACCTACCCGCGCCAAACAACGTGGCCAGGTGGCAACAATCAAAACAATGGCACCTACAACGGATGTAGCACCGTCAACCCGCCCACATACACCAGTTCAAATTTGGTGTCACTCAAAGCTGATGGATCTACCTTGGCCGCTGCAAACTTCAGTGGCCAAATGGGACCAGGTCGTTGGATCATTGACTCCAGCGGTCGTTGGAACTCCATCATCATGTCTGGCATGGGACAGACCCCGTCGTACTCGCTTCTTCGCCTGAACACTAAGGGCGAACTGGACACCACGAACGGTCCAAACGGCCAAAAAACTTTGACCGGCTTACCGTCAACTGTCGATGTCAACGGAACCTCAGTGACAATGCGCTACAGCATCATCGGCGTTGCAACGACAGCAAACGGTTTCATGTTCTCCGGCTTCGCGTCGAAGACAACCATGCCGAACTCATTCATCTGTAATGCATCACCCACAAACTACGAGTCCACTGCCTACCCGTACTACATGACCGTAGAAGACGGACTTGTGACGTCTTACGGAACAAACGGTTTGGGAGAAGGTGTCACCACCCAATACCAAACCGAATGTAACTCTGGTGGAACAACTGTCTCATTCATGAACGCTAAAGGTCAGCATGCAAGCATCATCTTGACCAAGGCAATTGGTTCACAGCCTGCGGGCATCAAGTACACAGTCTGGGAAGCAGCCGCTGGTGTTACCAGCGGTGGCGACGGTGCCGGCGTGATCGGTGGCGCATCATCTGCTGGCCGCGTCGACAAGAAGGTGTACTCCACCCGCTTGCCAAAAGCTGCTCAACCAGACAGCGCGCTGCAGGTCATCACTGCAAAGCAAGCTCGTGACCTTGATATTCGCACCAGCACACCACGAATCTGTGTTGCCCTCACCACATCAGTGTTGATGGTGAACCCAGGTCGCTGCATTGTGCGAATTATTGACGAAGACACCAAGCGAGTCATTCGCACAATGTCTACGTTGGTAAAGAAGGCCGAAGTAGAAGAGGGAACAACCCTCACCACAGACGAGCCCATTTACTTCCGTCAAGCAAATGTCAAACTCTCGAAGCAAGCACGCGCTCAGGTGAAAGAACTTGCTGAAGCAGCCAAGGACGCAGCACGCGTTGTTGTCATTGGCCACTCTGCAGCACTAGGCGATGTTTCTCCGTACAGCTTTGCAATCTCACGTAACCGTGCGAATGCAGTTCGTGCCGCTCTTATTAAGGCTGGCGTCAAGGCACCAATCGAAATTGTTGCCATGGCGTACTCACAGCCTGAAAAGACCGCCAAGAACGAAAAGGCTCAGGCGCTCAACCGCCGTGCAGAAGTGTTCATCTTCCCGAAGTAAACACATTGCGCAACAGCGCTAACAACTACAACGTTGGGTTAGGCCACGGTTGCAAGTAACGCAGCCGTGGCCTCTCTCATTGCAGAGGTAGTTGCAGATGCGGGCAATGCGTCACATGCAGCAATTGCATCGTTCACAAACGACTGTGCTTGAGCAATTGCGGACTTCACTCCACCATTCGAACGAACAATGTCCAATACCTTGTCGCGTTCTGCGTGACTGAGTGGCTTCCCAAGAATGGCATTCAGTTCGCTAGCGGCAGATCCACCGGCCGCCAATGTGTGCAACACGGGCAGGGTGTACACGCCTTCTTCCATGTCGTGGCCAGCGGGCTTCCCCAACTGTTCGTCAGTGGCGGTGAGGTCCAACACGTCGTCCACTATTTGAAACACCATGCCATATGCAGTGCCATATGCGGTGAGAGCGTCAATCACTGGGCGCTCGTGCTGTGCCACCAAACCACCAATACGAGCGGCCGTGGAATACAGCGATGCAGTCTTGCCGTAAATAGAAGACAGATACGCATCGACCGGGCGTGCCACGTTGTAGGTGTGGCGCAATTCAAGAATTTGTCCTTCGCACAACTGGCCAATAGTGCGAGCTAATAGCGCAGCAACTTCAGTCCCTAATTCGGCGGCAATTTCGGAGGCTTTTGCCAACAAATAATCGCCCGCCAAGATTGCTTGCAAATTGCCCCACTTGGCGTTCACCGTGTCTACTCCACGACGCGTAGTGGATTCATCCATGACATCGTCGTGATACAACGATCCGAGATGCACCAATTCGCATGACACTCCACCCCAGATTGCATCGTCACTGGCGGGTGCATCGGTACCTACTTGCGACGCAACAATGGTGAAGACTGGCCGTAAACGTTTTCCACCGGCAGAGATGAGATGTGACGCAATTTCGGTGAGGTATGCATCGGGAGTACGCACACACGCCAGCAGGGCATCTTCTACCCGCTGGCGGTCAGTATCCATTGTCGGCAAGCCGAGCAGCGGAGAAACGGTCACGCCCTCAGGTTACGGCTCTGCGGGGGTAGTCGCTCGCGTACCGATACACTTCACACCAATATCCACCGAGCCAAAACGGGGTGGTCCCATTGTTCGAACGTTTTACAGACCGAGCCCGCAGGGTTGTCGTTCTCGCCCAAGAAGAGGCGCGTCTTCTCAACCATTCATACATCGGCACAGAGCACATCTTGTTGGGTCTCATTCACGAAGGTGAAGGCGTCGCTGCAAAAGCTCTTGAGTCGCTCTCCATCTCGCTTGAATCTGTGCGTGCACAAGTGGAAGAAATCATCGGTCAGGGTGGCTCGTCCCCCTCTGGACACATTCCGTTCACTCCCCGTGCCAAAAAAGTTCTTGAATTGTCACTGCGTGAAGCTCTGCAGCTTGGTCACAACTACATCGGCACCGAGCACATTTTGTTGGGTCTACTCCGCGAAGGGGAAGGCGTCGCCACTCAGGTTTTGGTGAAACTCGGTGCCGATCTTGGCAAAGTGCGCCAGCAAGTCATTCAACTGTTGTCGGGCTACCAAGGCCCCAGTGCCAAAGGTGAATCCTCCAGCGGTTCCGCCCCGTCCGGTGGTTCCAAAGAAGAGTCAGGCGAAAAAGGCGGCAGCCAAATTCTCGATCAGTTCGGTCGCAACCTCACACAGTTGGCTCGAGACAAGAAACTCGATCCCGTCATTGGTCGTGCGCGTGAACTTGAGCGCGTCATGCAAATTCTTTCGCGCCGTACAAAGAACAACCCAGTTCTCATCGGTGAACCTGGTGTTGGTAAGACTGCCGTTGTCGAAGGTCTCGCGCAACGCATTGTGTCGGGCGACATTCCAGAAACTCTCAAAGACAAGCAGTTGTACACGCTTGACCTCGGCGCGCTTGTTGCTGGTTCGCGTTACCGCGGTGACTTCGAAGAGCGCCTCAAGAAAGTTCTCAAAGAAATCAAGACACGCGGCGACATTGTGTTGTTCATCGACGAAATCCACACCTTGGTGGGTGCAGGTGCCGCAGAAGGTGCAATCGATGCGGCAAGCATCTTGAAGCCAATGTTGGCTCGTGGTGAACTGCAAACAATTGGTGCAACCACAACAGACGAATACCGCAAGCATCTTGAAAAAGATCCTGCGTTAGAGCGTCGCTTCCAACCAGTCAAGGTGGAAGAGCCAACTGTTGCGCACACCATTGAAATTCTTAAAGGCGTTCGTGACAAGTACGAAACACACCACCGTGTCACCATCACCGACCAAGCAATTGTCGCGGCAGCAAACTTGGCCGACCGTTACATTTCCGATCGTCATCTTCCCGACAAGGCAATCGACCTCATCGACGAAGCAGGTTCACGTTTGCGCATCAAGCGCATGCAAACACCACCAGATCTGAAAGAACTCGAGTCAAAAATTTCTGACGTACAAGAGCAGAAGAAGAAAGCAATCGAAGAACAGCGTTTTGAAGATGCCGGACGTTTGCGCGACCAAGAGCGTCAACTTTTGGAAGAAAAGACTGCAAAGGAAACTGACATCAAAGCGCAGGGAATCAACCTATTTGATGAAGTTGACGAAGAAGCAATCGCTGAAGTTCTCAGCATCTGGACTGGCATTCCGGTGTACAAGCTCACCGAAGAAGAGACCCAGAAGCTTCTCAACATGGAGACCGAACTGCGCAAGCGCTACATCGGACAAGAAGACGCTGTCAAGGCCGTATCGCAAAGCATTCGCCGTACACGTGCTGGTCTGAAAGATCCCCGTCGTCCTAGTGGTTCGTTCATTTTCCTTGGACCAACTGGTGTTGGTAAAACCGAACTTGCAAAGACACTCGCTGAATTCTTGTTTGGTGACGAGCAAGCACTCATCACGCTTGACATGTCCGAATACATGGAGAAGCACACCGTCAGCCGCTTGGTGGGTTCGCCTCCCGGATACGTCGGATACGAAGAAGGCGGTCAGCTCACTGAAGCAGTTCGTCGTAAGCCATTCTCTGTTGTGCTGTTCGACGAAATCGAAAAAGCACACCCCGACGTGTTCAACACTCTGTTGCAAATCTTGGAAGAAGGTCGTCTCACCGACAGCCAAGGTCGCAGCGTCGACTTCCGCAACACTGTGCTCATCATGACCTCAAACCTCGGCACGCAAGACCTGCGCAAAGCCAATGTTGGTTTCAACACTGGCGATCAGGCCATGTCATATGCGCGCATGAAAGACAAGGTCACCGATGCTCTGAAAGCGCACTTCCGCCCAGAGTTCCTCAACCGTGTCGACGAAACAATCGTGTTCCACGAGCACGGCATGCCAGAGATTCTGCAAATGGTCGACCTCATGACCAAGCGCCTTGCCACACAGTTGGAATCACAAGGTTTGGGTATCGAGCTCACACAAGCTGCAAAAGAATTCTTGGCAACTGTTGGTTACGACCCGCAGTTGGGTGCACGTCCACTTCGTCGTGCCATTCAACGTCACGTCGAAGACGCATTGTCAGAAAAGATTCTGTACAAGCACTTCAATGCTGGTCAAATCATTGTTGTCGATGCAGAAGACGACCCCGAAAATCCAGGCAAGAAGCACATTGTGTTCCGCGCCGTGGAAGGGTTCGTTGCGCCCAGTGAGCCACCATTAGTGGGCGACACTGACGCCACCGACTAAACATTCTGTGTGACTTCATTGCCGCGCGTACTTCACAAAATTGGTCTTGCGCTGTGCGCAGTGCTTGTGTTGTCGTCGTGCAAAGTTGACCAGTCAATCTCACTGAATGTGAACCCCAACGGCTCAGGAACCGTTCGAGTCACTGTCACTGCCAATAAAGCAATTGTCGACGCCGTTCCCACATTGGCTCAAGATGTCCGCACGGAAGATCTTGTAAAGGCCGGATGGGATGTAGACGGCCCTACCACAACCGACGCGGGCGGCCTCACGGTGGAGTTGTCTCGGGACTTCGACACACCGTCTGAAGCAACGGCAATCATTTCCCAAATCAGCGAGTCCAAGGGTCCGCTTCACAAAATTGCTCTGGCTCGCTCAGGCAAGGACACCAACAGTGTGTGGAACCTCACTGGCTGGGTGGAAGTGAATGGCGGGCTCGATTCATTCGTTGATGACGCAACACGCGAACTACTCGGCACAACTCCGTACGCGGCCGATGTTTCTGAAGCAAACCTCGACCTGGGTGATGCGGTCAACATCACATTCACTGCAACCCTGCCAGGCGCAATTGACTCCACAACTGGTCTCCAAAGTGATGGCGCCGTGTCGTGGCGTGTACCAATGGATGGCTCAAAAGTCGACATTGCCACCACATCAACTCATGTTGCTGTTGCTTCCAGTATTTCTCGTGTTGCCCGGCCCGTCATCCTTGGTCTTCTGGTTCTGTGGGTGGCGGCAACAGTCATATTGCTGCTGTTGGTGGCCAATGCACGAAATAGGCGCCAGCGCACACCCCGCTTGTAATCTCGCCTCGTGGCAAAACTGAAACTCGTCCATCGTTGCACCGAATGTGCGGCCTCATTTCCAAAGTGGTCTGGCAAGTGTTTGTCGTGTGGTGCATGGAACTCGCTGGTGGAAGATGTTGAAGGGCCAGAAGATGCACATGTCACCTTGGCTGCAGGGCTAGCACTTGTTCCACCGGGCGAAGCTCAACCCATTGGGTCTGTCAGCACCCAACTCAGCACACCGCACTCAACAGGTATTGGCGAGTTTGATCGAGTGTTGGGCGGAGGACTTGTTCCTGGGTCAGTCACATTGTTGGGTGGCGAACCTGGAATCGGCAAAAGCACATTGCTGCTTCAATTGCTAGCCAACACATCAGGACCAACTTTGTACGTCACCGCTGAGGAAAGTGCACAGCAAGTTCGTCTCCGCGCCGATCGTCTTGGCGCTGTTAGCGAACACTTATGGTTATTGCCCGAAATGTCGTTACCCAACATCATCACAGCAATTGATTCCATCAATCCTTCACTGGTTGTTATCGACTCCATCCAAACCGTTGTAGATCCGGATCTCTCGTCTGCGCCTGGTTCGGTGGTGCAAGTACGTGGATGCGCACATCGACTTGTTCAAGAAGCAAAACGCCGCAATGTCAGTGTGGTTATTGTTGGGCACGTCACAAAAGAAGGTGGACTTGCAGGTCCGCGTGTTCTTGAACATGTTGTTGACACGGTGTTGTCATTTGAAGGAGAACGCCACAATGCACTTCGACTCCTTCGTGCTGCAAAACACCGCTTTGGCCCCACCAATGAACTTGGCCTGTTTGAAATGACTGAAGCAGGACTCGCTGGAGTTCCCGATGCAAGCCAATTGTTTCTCACAGATCGTCGCACTGGTGTCCCAGGTTCTGTAGTGGTACCCACTATCGAAGGGCAACGGCCACTTCTTGTTGAATTACAGACACTCACAAATCAAGTCAACTCTGCCGTACCAGCCCGACGCAGTGCACAAGGCGTAGACAGTGGTCGTCTTTCCATGTTGCTTGCAGTTCTCGAGCGTCGCGCGCGAATCAGCTTGGCCGGGCACGAGGTGTACGCATCAGTAGTAGGTGGAGTCAAACTTGGAGAACCCGCAGCCGACCTCGGTTTGTGCTTGGCACTCGTGTCTGCGGTCAACAATATTCCGCTACCCGCAGATCTTGTGGTGATGGGTGAAGTTGGCCTAGCTGGCGAGGTTCGTCAAGTTGGTCATTTAGGACAACGGCTCAACGAAGCAGCACGTCTCGGATTCGCACAGGCAATTGTTCCCGCAAGTGCTTCCGATGTGTCAGCAAAAATTACAGTCAAACGCGCAAGCACTCTGAATGAGGCAATCGCGCTTGCTGGTCTTCATACCAATAGCTAATTCTTACTTCACTTTTTTGAAGACGGGTGCATCTGGGTTTGCCCAATCCACCACCCACAACTCCATGGTGTGACGACCAGGTGTGTGTAAGCGCGACATCGGAATACTGGTGAACTCCGATGTTGTCCCCTCTTTCATACCCGCCAGTTCTGACACCACACCAAACACAACCCCATCCATCACAAGCAACGCTTCTTCAGTTGTGGAAAATGTTCGCGACACACTCAATGTTCCTCGAGATCGCGTCACTACTGGCGCAAACTTACCCACACCAGCAGTGTTGTACGTGTTGGCTTCCTTCAATGTCCACTTCACAGCGCTCTCCACTGCAGTAGTGACGGGAACGGCAGTGCCCAGTAGCGAACCACTAAGACCGCCGCGATAAATGTCGTCTACATCTCCGTCAGCATCAATCCACTTGTCGTAGTAGGCAACACGCTTCATCACATCGTCAAAGCTTGTTGACATTTCATGTTCACCATCAGGCCAGATAATGCGGCGCGAATCTCTAGTGGGACACGTAGTGCGAATATCTACACCATCAGTTTCCCACCCAGCATCAACACCTGTCGCTGCACTAACGGTTGCCAAAAGATCAACGTGTGACACAGCACAATCTGACACTGCAGAACCAACTTGATCTGGGTACTTTATGAACAAAGGAACCCGATACAAATCTTCAAGAGTTCCAGGGCTCTGTACATTCACCGTTTCACGATGCTTCTCGCCCTGCTGAAAAGTGATTCCGTGATCGGCGGTCACAATAATCATGGTGCGATTCCAATTTGCCGATTTCTTCATTGAAGACATCAGATTGCTGACTACTGCATCAGTAGCCACATACTGACTGAGGTGAATCTGTAATCGATCTCGTCGTCCGTCCAACACTTGAATTGACCGCTTGTCAGCTGGCAGCTGTAACGATGCCCGCATGTCTGGCGCCAACACCCACGGACGATGTGGAATCAGGGCGTGTGCAAAGTGAAAAGTTGCCCGATCAGCACGTGCGGCGCGTGCGATAACGCCTTCCACCGTGGGAATCTGAGTTTGTGGACCACCATCTTCCCATTCGCGCACGGTTGTCCTGTCGGCTCGTTCTTGCGTTTCTTCCGTGAGGCCAACCGTTGTTGTGGGGCCCGCGGGAACGGTGGTGTCCACTGGTTCATCGGCATCATCATCAATCGCATCAGCGTTACCGAACCCTCCCCACCCTTCATCAATCGCGGGTAATTTTTCGCGCAGTCCTTTGGGAAGAATTTTGTGTCCCACTACTACAACAGCATCTTTGATGAACGACGTGAAAGGTGTACGTCTCTGCACAGAAATGATGTCTTGCGGTGCAAGTGTTGTGGTGGTGCCAGTCGTTTGTCCTTCTGGATTCGCAATGTGGTCACCACCAGACACCGACACTGTGGAACAGACTTCACGTGGACACAGCGCAGTTACTACTTCGTGCGCATCCATTGATCTGTGTCCATTCATCAAGGTGAATGCGTTCTTCGGATGATTCGCTAGCACCGGACCGACGCCAGATTTTTTTGGCATTTTTCCGGTCAACATTGCTGGTACTGCATCGGTGGTGGTTTGCGAGAGACCGAGCACGTTTCGATACCAAGTTGATGATGCAGCAAGTTCCGCAAAACCCGGGAAACGTTGAGCGTTAATGGTTCCGTCAGAGTTCAACAAGGGAAACAGTGGTGCTTCGTCAAGAACAATCCACACAACACTGACATCGTCTTTCGGAGTTCCTGGTCCTTCAGTTTGTGGAGTGTCAGGAGTCTGTAGTTCCAAAACAGTTGCTTCAGGTGGATTGATGACAGATTGTGCTGTTGTTGCAAACACCACTGCAACCACAAGAGACAGCGGTGACATCAGAACCAGCCATGACTTCACAAGCGCGAAACGTATAAATGCAAACAAGACACCACCGGCGATAACCGCAGTCAAGAGTGCATCAGCCACCCACGGCCCCAACGAGACAGATCTGAACACCACAGACGAAGCCGCCCACAGTGCGATAAAAACAAGTACCCCGTGGACATGTCTCTGAACTCGTGGCACCGATACATAAAAGAACGCATCCACAATCGTGAACACAGCCGCAGGCGCCAGCAGTACCAAGGCGGCAAACCACACCACAATTGCGCCCTCGTAATTGGCCGCCGCAAAAACAGCCACGTTCTCGGCATACAGCTGCAACAGCGGTTGGGCGACGGCCACCGTGGAAAGAGCCAGATACACAGCACCACGACGGGCAATTTCGGCCAATTTCACGCACCAACCCTAGGGGCAGCCCCACGGTCACCACCCTGCGCACTGCCTGCTTTTCCAGTAGCGGCAGGCAATCACAAGAAGTTAGAGTGTCTAACATG
>VFQS010000221.1_pt1 | contig 74698 bp, 63 predicted proteins | sample 3512361 | NCBI WGS metagenome assembly VFQS01 (sample SAMN10412375, study PRJNA504923) | tailings metagenome | isolation source: Relicate 1 Philex TSF3 active mining | place: Philippines | reverse complement strand
AATAAAGTTGTTTTAATATCAATATATACTCCACCATTAATATATAAATAACAATATCTCCATAAATCAGCTTTATATGCACCTGGTTTTATTGCATTATATGCATCTAATACATCTTTATCAAAATTATTAGAAATAAATTCTATACGTTCTTGATCATTAAATAATTTATATGAATATTCTTGATTTAATTCTTTTGTAATTTGTACTGTTTTTTCTAAAGGAGTATTAATAATATCATGTGTTTCCCAAGTCTGTACAATTGTTTTTGGAATTAAATTATTACTTGTATTACATTCTATAATTTTAACATTAGATGGTATAGATATAATTTGAGATTCAGAATTAATAGTATATAATTCATTAAATATTTTAATCGTATATGGTTCAAATTTTACATTATATACTATAGTGTTTATATTAATTGTATTATCATTATTATATTTAAATATAATACCATAATTATATGTAGAATTAATAGTATGTTCTATAGTATATGGAATACATAATATATTATTATATGAATATATTATGTTAATGGTATTACTATTAAATAATTTATTATCTAAAGATAGAATATTATCACTCATTATAAATAATATGTATAATATTTATTTTAAAAAAACACACACTACCGTATAGGAAAAATGAAAATTTATATAATTTATAATAATGATCTTAATCATAATGAAATATGTAAAAAAGGATACGGTGCATCAGAATTTCAGTTTTATATGCTTGCTAAAAAGTTGGCAAATCATAATTTAGATGTAACAGTTTTTAATCAGTCAAATATTAATAATATAATAGATAATATTACATATAGAAAATATTCTGATATATTTAATGGAATAAATATTGATAAAAATGCAATTGTTATAGTAATGCGATTTTTTGAAACTGCACTTGATTTACTAAAATATTTTCCAGCAAATAATATTAATATATGGGCACACGATTATTTAGAAAAATTTGATAAAGATATTTCTAATAAAATTAATGAAAATAATATTAAAATAATAGCAGTAAGTAATTTTCATAAAAAAAATTTATCACTTTTTTTTAATTCAGATAATATAACAACTATATATAATATATTATATTCAGATATTTATAAAAAACAATGTAATATAGATATTATAAAAGAAAATATAGTATTTGCATCGGCTTGGGCAAAAGGTTTAGATAAAATAATATCATTATTTGATAAACTCCATTTAAAATATCCACAATTTAGATTAGTATTATTAAAACCCATTTATAGTAAATGCATATCACCTAAAAGGGATTATATTCAATTATTTAATACAGTTGATAATAAAGAAGAATATAGTAAATTATTACAATCATCTTTATGTACTATAACATCAGAATTTCCTGAAACATTTGGTTGTGTATTTGCAGAATCATATTATTTAAATACACCTGTAATTGCTACACATCGCATAAACGGTGTACATGAATTTATAAATAATGATCATATATGTAATTTACAAATATATGAAGAGTTTGAAAAAATTTTATTAAATTTTTATGAAAATAGACCATATGTTAAATTATCAGATGAATTTATTGATAATAAAGGAATTGATCAATGGATTAATTATTTTAAAACTAATTACCAGTAACAACCATCTTCTATTTTTTGCCAACCATCTGGTCTATATTTTTCTGGAACTCCATTAATTAAATATGTAGTATCACCCCTATAGAGTCCATTTATAGCCCATTTATCTCTTTTACCAATAATACCAAATATAATTGGTAATTGACCTCCTACATATATTACATCTTTTCTTAATTCCTTATCAATAAAATCAACTAAGAATGGACCATATGAACCACAAGATAGTATTGCAATATCAAAATCATTATAATTTTCTTTAATATCTTTTTTGATAATATCTAATGTTTCAAAGGAATTATTATGAGGACCATTATTTAAAAATGTATAAGGAAATTTAAATGTAATAAATGTAGAAGAAGCTAATTGCGGTTGAATTTTTGCAAAATTACCAGAATGAATTTGTTCATCAATTAGTTCTTTAAATGGTGAAATTACAAGAACTTTAGATTTACCAGTAATATTACGTATAGTAAATGCTGCATCAAAATTACCAGATTGTAAGTTACAATTAAAATGAGAATTAAATTCAGGTATATATTTAATTAATCTATTATTATTATTTATCATACTATTTAGTATATTAATTGCTACTACATTTTTAGAATTACGAACACATTCTAACATTTGTTCAATATATTGTTTAAAGTTATCTGTGTAATTATCTGGATAATTATAATATGGTTGTAATGCTATAGATTTATCATAATAACCAGCGGTTTTATATAACCAGTCGGTATAACATCTCCTAATATTATGAATTTCAGCTAAATCATCATTATCAACTTGACAATATTTTTCACAAAAATAAGTAAAAATTAAACTAAATTCAGTGCTACCAAATCTAAGCCATTTCATTTAATTTTATATATTTTTTTAAAATAATTACTTTACGCAGAATTATTTTAAAAAACTAAGATTTAATAACTTAAATTTATTATTATTTAATATTAAATAAATGAAAATTGCAGTATTACTTACCGGACAATTAAGAACTTGGAAACTCTGTAGAGAATTACTTAAAAAACAATTACTAGACTGTTATGATTGTGATATTTTTATGGGAATAGATCCTAAAAATGCATTACAATGCGAATATAAAAATAATAAATTAGATACTTCAAATGATGAAATTATAGAAGCTATAGAGTTTTATAAACCAAAAGGTGTAATATATAATGATATTACAGATTATTCACTATTATCCTCATTTCCAACAATTTTAAAGCGTTTTTTAGATATTGATACTACAGAAAGTATTGATTTTAAGTGTGATAATAATACTAAAAAATATGAATTTAATAAATTAATTAAATCTGTTAGAAAGTATAAAGATGTACAATTATCCGTTGAAAATAATATACATTTACAGTTAATTTTTAGGCAATATTATTATTTTACAAAAGCATTTGAATTAATGCAAAAATATTCTAATGATAATAATACGGAATATGATATAGTAGTAAGAGTTCGTTTTGATCAATATTTATATAATTCAGAAATTGGAAATAGTTATAATAAATTATTTAGTAGATTAAAAAAAAATGAAAATGGAGAAATTTTATATAATCAAGAAAATATTAATATAATTGAACATTTTAATGATGATTTAAAATTAATATTTGAAAATATATCAGATAATGAAATGTATATAATAAGTGCAGGTATATATTATAATGCATACGTATATGTTGACGATCACTTTTTTTATTGTACATATAAAACAGCTAAAATATTTAATAACTTTTTAGAAACACTAATTAATGAATATAAAGAATCTGCAAATAATTGTTGGATTATTGGTGCACATATTGAACATCATTTTGCAAAAATATTATATAAAAATAATATAGATATTATACAATCACAGATTCAAAGATTTTTTATTAGAGAATTTGTAACTTAAAGTTTAAAGGTTAAAGTTAATTTATTAACTATAGTATGGAATATATTAAAGATCAAAAAATAGCTATTATTTTAACAGGACAAATTAGAACTTGGAAATTAGCTTTACCAATTCTTAAAAAGAAACTTTTAGATAGATATAATTGTGATATATTTTTAGCTGCTGATTTAGATAATACTTTACAGAATGAAAATGATAATTCAAAAGTACAGACTAAAATGGATGAGATACAACAAGTTATTGAATTTATTAAACCAAAAAAACAAATAATAATTAATGATATTGATTTAACACCTATAAAGTATGAATTTAGAAAAACTGGTTATACATATAAGGTTTATTCTGAATTAGAAAATATAGATAAATTAAATAATCAAGAATCTAAAAATTTTGCAGATTTTGAAATAATTAATAATAAATTATTATTTAATAAATTATATGATATAACAAAAGTAACTGAGGATTGGGTTGATATATGTTTAGATATTGAACAGTCCTGGATAAGACGGTATAGACAATATACTATTGTATCAAAATGTATAACTTTAATGAAAGAATATGCAGAAGAAAATAAAGTAGAATATGCAGCAGTTATACGTATACGATTTGATCAGCTATTGCATAGTCATAATAATAGGCACAAAGAATTTAAAGACTTTTGTTTCCAAGAAAATGGATATTTAAAATTTTGTCCTGAAAATATTACAAAGATTAATTCTATAAATGAATTAATTAAAATAGATATTCCTTTACCATTAGATAAAGATATATATGTATTTGGAGGTGGAATTTTTGATCAAGCAAATCATTCACATATTTATATAAATGATCAATTCTTTATAACTAATTATACTTCTGCAATTTTATTCATAAATTTTAATAAATATATATGTAATAATATGAAAAAAATGAAAGATACATATTTACCATTTTATGCATCTATGGAATATATGTTTGCTAATTATCTATATGATAATCAGTTTAACATATATAAATTAGAAAATTTATCTGGTTATTTTATTAGAGAATTTGTTTCAAATAGTAACTGATAATACATTTTTTGTAACATTAGAATTTAATATACTTTTAATAAAATAATCAATTGTTAAACGTTCTTTTAAATTGGGTCTATCAACTAAATACTTATATGCTGAATAAATTAAGTCTTTATTTGCCATTTTTTCCTCTAATTCTTCTAAATTATTAAATAATAATGGATATTTTGAACCAATATATTCACATACTGCAGGTAAATTACTAATAAAACAAGGAATATTTCGTGAAATACATTCAATTAATGCATTATTTGCACTAGCATCATATAAATCTACAACAATAAATGAATTTAATAACATATTATCATATTCTGAATTACTAAGATTTAAAATTTTTACAGAATCCATATCCTCGTTTGAAATAGAAATATCCATTTCATTACATTCTAATTTTAACATACTTAATGCTTCATTTGCGGGTCTTCCTGGTAGCCAATATTTTTTATGTTTGGATTTAATTAAATAAATTGTAGTCATTTTTCTAAGTTGACAACCAATACTAATAATATTATCTATTGTTTCAATAGATTTTGGATCAAACATAGGTTCAACAAATCCAGTAGGATGATATAAATTATCAACTGGAATATTAGGATAACCTAAAATGCATAGCATATTTTTTAAATAGTATTTCATATATTTTGATAATGTGAACATTCCCTTGCATAATTTTAAGTCATTAATAAAAAGTGTATGATTCATTAATCTATTAATATTGCATAAATGAAAGAAACCTTTATAATATACTGGAGTTAAATGTGATATTCCAATCCATTCTTTATCTTTAGGTACTGTACTTTTATTATCAAATAAATAACTGCAGTCAAACCACGTATTTATATATACCCCTTCATTATTATTAAATACTTGGTTTAAAGATTCATTAACATAATGCCAGCCAAATCTATGCCCCGAAATAGGAGGATATGTTCCAAGAGTATATGGAACTACACTATTATTAAGTACTTGATCACCTAATTTTTTATTCCATATATCTAATTGATGTGATCCTAATATATTTTTATTAAATTCAACTGTTTCTACTGCAAAGTATTTAGCTATATCAACATCAGGAATATTATAACCAAATTGTTTCATACCATAACTTAAAACAATATCTTCAGGTTGATTACCAAGTTTATCAAAATTTTTATCATATTGTAAATATTTATTAATATTAATTTTATCTATATTTTCAAGACAATGTATTACAGATTTTACAGTTCTTAAAGAAAATCCTCCATTACCTATTCGTGTTATAGTTTCTAAACTAATGGGCCAAGGAGAGCCAACATAATCATATTTACTAAATTTATCAATACCATATTTATATATCATAGTATCTCCTTGAAAGATTAATATTTTTTTAAATGCAGAAAACATACGCCAAAAATTTACATCTAATAATATATTATTATAATCTTTAACTGATTTTAAACTATAATTTAAAATCTTAACTTGAATTGTATTATTTATTTTTTCAACAATTCTTTTATATTTTTCAAATACATTTTCAGTTACTAGTAATATTACAGACCAATCACTAGATAAAAATCTAGATATTTGTTTTAATAAAATATTAATATTATATATATATCTTGATTCTAATAAAACAGCTACGTGTTTTCCCTTTTGGGGAAATTGTGTTAAATCATAATTATTTAGGCAATAATCAAAATTATTTAATTTATTACCAATATAATAATCAAGCATATTTTCACAAGATTGTGATTTTTTATTTTGTGTTACATTAGATATATTGTTTGATTTATTTAATTCTATTTGTGGAGAAATAATTTGATTAGTAGGGGGTGTTTTTATAGATTTTTTATCTATTTCATTTTTAATTTCAATTGGCTGTATTTGTGATTTAGTATTATTTTTTGTATTTGTTGAATTAGTAGAATCTTTAGTAAATTCTTTACTATTTGATTTGTTTATATCTTTTTTATCTATTGGTAATTCATCTTTAACTCTATTTTGTATCATAGATGATAAAGATTCATTTGAACCTTTAATATTAATTTTAGTTGTAAATAAATCGGACTTATGCCGTAGTCCAGAATGAATTATCCACGAAGACATTTATACAAACACATAAAAATAATACATCATATAAACACAAATTATATAATCTACGGTCTATAAAACAAAGTGTGTTTATTAATTAGTATATTTAATTTAATTATTAATTATAAATGGATAATCTTAAACAAATTTTATTATTATTAAAAGAAAAAGGTTGTAATGGTATTAAAGTTTCATTTGAAGATGAGGGTGCATTATATAATGAAATTATAAGTATGCGTAATCTAACATCAAGTATTGGTCTAGATTTAACTATTAAAATTGGCGGCTGTGAAGCAAAACGTGATATTACAGATTGTATTGATTTAAATTGTGAAGCAATAGTTGCACCAATGGTTGAGACTAAATTTTCATTAAATAAATTTTTACAAGCACTTGATAGTTATTCATATAACAATAAAAAAGGATTTAATTTAGAAACTATTCATGCATATAATAATTTAGAAGAGTTATCCGAATTATTTAATAAAATAGATTTTGTAACATTTGGACGCGTCGATTTTGTAGGTTCAATAGATAAAGATAGAGGTTATGTTAATTCTGATGAAATATTTGAAATGGTAAGAAATGTTTTTATAAAGGTATTTCATCTGAAAATTATGAAATAATAAATTTAGGAAGAGACAAATTAAATTTATTAGATCAAAATGAAATTAAAAATTATTTATCAGAAAATAATTTTGATATTTTAATTCATACAGCTATTGTTGGTGGAAGAAGAACAAAAGATGAATCAGCTGATGTTTTATATATGAATATGATAATGTTTGAAAATATAATTAAATTTGCAAATAAATTTAAATTAATTATTAATTTTGATTCTGCAGCAATTTATGATAGAAGTACAAATATATTAAATAGAAAAGAATTAGATATATATACAATTCCAACAGACTATTATGGTTTTTCAAAATATTTAATTTATAATCGATCTTTACAATATAATAATATATATAATATTCGAATATTTAATATATTTCATATAAATGAAGAAAATAATAGATTTATTAAAAGTTGTTTTAATGCTAAATATAATAAATCAAAAATAAATATATTTGAAGATAAATATTTTGATTTCTTTTATGAAGATGATTTTATAAATATTATAAAATATTATATTCATAATATTAATACACAGTTAAGACTTAAAAAAACAATTAATGTATGTTATAATGAAAAATATAAATTATCTGAAATTGCAAAAATAATTATAAATAATGATGAACAAATTATAATTAAAAATTTAGTATCAAATAATAATTATACAGGAGATCCTGAATTATTACTTAATTATAATATAAATCTTAATGGATTAAATAAGAGTTTATTGGATTATGAAAATAAATATAAAAATTATCTTCCTCTCCACACTTTTATAACTGCTGAGTCATAGTTTCTTTGTTTTAAAACTACACTAGTTGTTTCAAAATTTAAATTATTAGATTCAAATGCATTTGGATACCCTGTAATATTACCAAAATTAGAACAATTTTGTTCATTAATAATATTTTCAAAAAATAGAATTAATCCAAATAATCTTTCAAATGTTTCCCTATCAGATCTTAATCGAATCATTATAGATATACCTGAAAATATAGCATATTTCTGTTCCAAATATTGAACTATACTATAATTAATTATAGATGCTGCACCAAAACATCCTTTCCATACATTGGTTTCACTATTATAAAAAGAAATTATATCCTTATTATTTTTTAATAAAGATAAGTATAATGATAGTTTTGATTTATCCCCACTATTTTGTTTTTCATTTGAATTAAAATACCAATGAAATTTAACATCAGATTCTAGTTCATTATCATTAAATTTACGATTTATTCCCATACTATCGTGTAAAAAAATCATTTTATCAGCCCATTTATATTTTAAAAAATAATAATATGGCAAAATTTCACCTGCACCATTAATTTCACTTTGTATTATTTCAGTATTAATTAATTTACCATTTACAGTATTTATTGTAGAGTTATCATCAATAATTATAATTTTATTAGTATAAAAATTTCTAATTGAATTATAAGAAGATATCCATAAATCATTATCACGTGTATTACGAATATGACGTAAAATTACAAAAACAATAGTCTCATCTTTATATTTTAATTCATATGAATTAGCATTTGGAATAGCAATGGATTTTGCATTACTTCTATACCTATTTTCAATTATATTATTTGGTGTTTTATTTTCTTTAATAGATTCTTGTTTTCTTTTATTTATTACTATTTCATTCTGTGTAATATCTTGGAATGTTTCAGATAATACAATTTCAGGTCTTTCAATTCGTGGTATAATATGAGGTCGTAATTCCTCAGGAATTTGTGAAATATTACGTTTTCTTGGTATATATCTATTTGCCCAAGATGACATTTATAAATAAAAATTAAAATAAAATTAAATATTAACCCCATACCGTATTTAGCCACTTTATCTCAAAATATTTTAGTTATAAAATGGAAATGTTATCATCCATTTTGCGATATTTTCTTTAATAGATATAAGTTCATTATAATTTATAAAAAATTGTGAAAATTCTTTAATTGTTTTAGGTTCATTTTCTAATTGAATTTTTGTACCAATCTGAATAACACTATTAATAATTTCAGCTAATTGTTGAATATCCAATTCTTTAAATCCTCTAGTTGTAATTGCTGAAGTTCCAATTCTAATTCCACTTGGATTTAAAGCAGAAATATCACCAGGTATTGTATTCTTATTTACAGAAATTCCAACATACTCTAATATTTTTTCTGCCTTTCCTCCCGATATTCCCTTATTACGTAAATCTATAAGCATTAAATGATTATCAGTTCCACCTGTTACAATCTTAAAATCTAAATCTTCTAATGATCTTGCTAAAATTTGCGCATTTAAACGAACTTGTTGAATATATTCTTTAAATTTTGGAGTTTGTACTTCATATAACTGTGTTGCTATTGCAGCAATCTGATTTTCGTGAGGACCACCCTGTAATCCAGGAAATACTGCATCATTTATTTGTTGCTCCAACTCCCTTTTGAAAAAAATAATTCCTGCACGAGGCCCTCTTAAACTTTTATGAGTAGTTGTTGTAACTATATCACAATAATCAAATGGAGATCTCATCTCTTTAGTTGCTACAAATCCACTAATATGTGCAATATCAGCCATTAAAAATGCTCCGTGTTTTTTAGCAATTTTACTAAATCTCTCATAATCAAAATCACGTGAATATGCACTCGCGCCACAAATAATTAGACGAGGTTTAACTGCATCTGCTAATATCTCTAATTCATCATAATCAATTAAACCATTTTCATTAACCCTATAAGGAATTGATTCATAATATACTGATGTACTAGATATGCGTTTTTTTGCAGTCATAAATCCGTGTGTTAAATGGCCACCACTTGGTAAATCTAGACCCATAATTCTGTCGTGAGGTTTTAAAAGACCTAAATATACAGCTAAATTTGCAACACTTCCAGAATATGGCTGTACATTACATCCCCAAACAGATGGATCTAATTCATACGCCTTTAGAGCACGATTAATACATAAGTTTTCTATTTTATCTATAATTTCATTTCCACCATAATAACGGCGACCTGGTAAACCCTCTGCATATTTATTTGTTAGAATTGATCCCAAACAATCTAAAACCGCCTGTGAGGTAAAATTTTCAGATGCAATAAGTTCAATACCACAATATTGTCTATTTTTTTCTTGCTGAATTAAATTATAAAGTTCTGGATCGGAATTATGTAAAGAATTATTCATTATATACTTAAATAATATCTTTTCTTTAAATATAAAATGAAGGCTGTATTTGGAATTAACTTTTTTATCTTTTGCATAGTAACTCTTGCGATTATATTATATTTTACAAAGGAGATCCGCGATGAAGGATTCTTTGATAGTACAGGTGCTTTAGTTCAATTAGCTTCAACAGAGGCATTTGATAATACTGGTGCATTAACACAACTTGAATCTACTCGTGTTGTTTCAAAAAGAGAACAAGATATTGATGATCATATATATGATAATTTAACAAGACAAGGAATTATTAATATGACAGAATCCGGATATAATGGAATAGATTATGCATCAACAGGATCAATGTATTAATATTTAATTTAAATAACAATTTTATCATAATTATCTTTTAATTCTTCTGAATCCCATATAATTTGTGGGGGTCCAGATGGATATGCATCATATGGAATACTATTTTCAGTTGGTTTTTCTAAACTTAGTAGTTTTTTAAGTGAATATAATCTACGTTGTATTGGATTTTTAATATACTTAAATTGCATACGACCAAGCTGTTTCCAACGCCATTCAATCTGTAAAGCAGAACGCCATTCAGGAATACCTGATATATAACAGGCTCGTTTCCAAATTAATCCTTGATTTACACGTATTCTTGTTGCTCTTGCTCCACCTGAAATTTCTTTATTATGTTGTCGTAAACGCCTATTAGGATCAATTGTTGCACCTACATATGTATACCCTTCATCAGTATAAAGCATATAACAAAATGACATATTAATTCTTAAATAATAAACATATTAAATTTTCTTTATATTAATATAATAGTTTAAAGCTCTAATATATTCTAAATTATAGAATGAAAGTACTAGTATTTGGAGCAAAAGGGTGGATAGGACAACAATTTATTAATAATACAAGACATCAAATTATTGAAGCCCATACTCGTCCAGAAAATTATCAAGATTCATTTGATGAAATTAAACAAATAAATCCAGATTGTGTTATTTCATTTCTTGGGCGTACATATGGTAATGCACCTGATGGTACTTTAATTCCTTCTATTGATTATCTTGAACTACCTGGTAAACTTTATGAAAATATGCGTGATAATTTATATGCTCCTCATAATCTAGCTTTAATTTGTCAAAAATTAGATATTCATTTTATCTATCTTGGAACTGGATGTATTTATACATACACTGATAACAAGAAGATATTTACAGAAGATGATGTACCTAATTTTTTTGGTTCAGGATATTCTACTGTAAAAGGCTATACTGATCAAATTCTTAGACAATATAATAATACATTACAACTACGCATCCGAATGCCAATTTCTAAACTTGTATCAGGGCGTAATTTAATTGATAAACTGGTTGCTTATAAAAATATCTGTTCTATTCCTAATTCAATGACTGTTCTAGATGATATGTGGGCTATTATTGATAAGATGATTGAGCTAAAAGAAACAGGTGTATATAATCTTACAAATCCAGGTACAGCTGAACATAATTGGATTCTTCAAGAATATAAGTCACTAATAAATCCTCAACATAATTGGAAATTAATAACTTATCAGGAACAAATGAATTATATTAAATCAGACCGTTCTAATAATGAAATGGATACAACCCGTCTAGAAAATTTTTGTAAAAAATATGATATTGAATTACTATCAATTCAAGATTCTATTAAACGCGCACTACAAAGAAGATACCTTGAAGCGATGGATTAGAATTAATCATATTCAAGTAAATATGATATATTTTCATTAAAATTAGTAAATATTTCTTTCCATCCTAATGATTGTAATAGTTGTGTATCTACAGAATATCTAAAATCATTAAAGGGACGATCTTCCACAAATTCAATATATTTAGTAATGTCTGTATCATTCATCATTTTTTCAATAAGAATTTTTGCCACATCCATTACTGAATATTCTTGTGTTGTACCAATATTATATACTTCATTTAATTCTCCTTTATTAAAAATTAATTCAGTTGCTCTAGCGACATCTTCAGCCCATATAAAATTGCGACGTGTATCCCCTTTTCCGTGAATAGTTAATTTTTTACCTTTTCTTAAAAGTTTAATAAATTTTGGAATTAATTTTTCTGGATATTGATTAGGTCCATATACATTATTACAACGCACAATAACAATAGGTAATTTAAAACTATGATAATATGAACGTACTAAAAATTCTGCTGCAGCTTTTGTAGCAGCATAGGGATTTGTAGGATTTAGAAGAGATTTTTCGTGACAACCTGGATGATTTAAATCAACTTCACCATATACTTCATCTGTAGAAAAATGTAAGAATCGTTTTAATTTACCATATTCCTTTGAGGCTTGTAGTAAAACGTGTGTACCATATACATTATCTGTTGTATATTGTAAGGAGTTATCAAAGGAATTATCCACGTGACTCTGTGCTGCAAAATGTACAATTGCATCAATAGAATATTCATTTAAAATATGTAATATAAGATCCTTACTTGTAATATTACCTTTAATAAATTTATAATTAGGATGTTCTATAACATTCTTTTCATTTGCACAATAATTTAAGCAATCAATATTAAAAATATTAATATGATTATTTGTTTTTAAAATATAATTAATAAAGTTTGAACCAATAAATCCACAACCGCCCGTAACAAGGATATTCATTATTTCTAATAATTATTTAATTATTTAAATACTTATTTATCGCATTTTAAACATTAAATAAAATTTGATTCATTAAATTAAATTATTTAATTTTTGTATAAAATGTCATTTCTTATTACACCTGATATTTCCAAGACTCCTACATCACTTCCTTCAAACCCGTACTCATTTTCACTTGATCCTTTTCAACAATATGCTATTAAAGCTATTGCAAATGATGAAAATGTTCTAGTTTGTGCTAAAACTGGTTCAGGTAAAACACTTGTAGGAGAATATCAAATTTATCATTCTTTATCTAAAGGAAAAAGAGTATTCTATACAACCCCTATTAAGTCTTTATCAAATCAAAAATTCTATGACTTGAAACACCAGTTTAAAGATGCATCTGTTGGAATTATGACAGGTGATATTAAATTTCGTCCAGATGCCCAAATTGTAATTATGACTACAGAAATTCTTAGAAATCTACTATATAAAAAAGGTACAACTACAGAGCATCTTGGTTTAACTGCGTCAATCTCTATTGACGGCCTAGATGCAGTTATCTTTGATGAATGCCATTATATTAATGACAAAGATCGTGGTAAAATCTGGGAAGAGACTATGATTCTTCTTCCACGTGAAATTAATCTAGTTATGCTTTCTGCAACATTAGATCATCCAGAATACTTTGCAAATTGGCTTGGAGAACTAAAACAAAAACCTATACATCTTATTGAAACTCAATATCGCATTGTTCCTCTAACTCATAATCTTCTTGATTTAAATTATAAACTAATTCCATTAATGGATGCAAAAGAAGTATATAATGAAAAAATCTATATGGACTGGGTAAGGGACAAAAAAGGACTACAAGATGATAAAAAAGCTTTTCAGAAAAAAGTCAAAGATGCACGTCTATCTGGTTTTGAAGGTGCAGTGGATGGAAAAGTTCAAACATATAGCTTTATTCATCAAATGAATGAAACCATTAAAATGCTTGAAAGAGATGAACTACTTCCTGCACTTTTCTTTGTTCTTAGCAGAAAACAATGCGAAGCATATGCTCATAAAGTTGAGGGATCTCTACTTACAACAAGTGATACTGCCGCTGTAAAGCATATTATTACATTTCATCTCCATCGTCATATGAAGGAATTAGAAAAGGTTCCACAATATCATACAATTTATGATCTACTATGTCGTGGTATAGCTTTCCATCATAGTGGTCTACTTCCGCTTCTAAAAGAGATTGTTGAAGTATTATTTTCAAAGGGATTTGTAAAAATTATGTTTTGTACAGAAACCTTTGCAGTTGGACTAAATATGCCTACAAAAACTGTTCTATTTGCAGGCTTTAAAAAGTATGATGACCAAACTGGTGGAATGCGTATGCTACGTAATGATGAATACATTCAAATGGCTGGTCGTGCTGGACGACGTGGCAAGGATGATAAGGGTGTAGTAATCTATCTACCAGATAAGGAACCAGTTGAACCTAGTGAGATGAAAAGAATGATGAAAGGTTCTCGCCCTCCTATTCAAAGTCGAATGGACTTTCATTATGATTTCATTCTTAAAACAATTCAGGCATCTACTCAAACATCAGAACCACTAAAGTGGTTAACTATTATGGAACAAAGTTACTGGTTTCAGCAAAGACAAAATCAGATTAAAGCCATTAACAATGATATTACTAAATATAAAAAAAAAGTGGATGAAGTTAAAGTAGAAGAACCATTCTTTAGTGAATGTGAGAAACGATTTAATTTAGAACAAAAAATTAAACAAACAGTTAATGCTGAGCGAAAAGAAGCACAACGACAACTTGATATGCTTAAAAATAAACAACTTGGTCCTAAATGGGCGACTGCTTGGACAAATTATAATACTCTCAAAACATATAAATTAGAGTTAGATGAATTACAAAATGATCTACAAATTCTAGAAGCACATCAAGATAGCATTCAACCATCTGTAAAGTTCCTTAAAGAAATTGGCTATCTTAAAAATGATAATCATCTTACTCTTAAAAATGAAGACTTAACACTAAAAGGAATTCTGGCTACTGAGATAAATGAGGGGCATCAAATCTTAATGACAGAACTCTATACAAGAGAATTACTACACCATCTATCTGGAAATGAAATAGTATCTGTTCTAGGATGTTTTATGGAGGAAAAGGAGACTGAAGACAGTCCATCTATTAGGGAATTAAATGTATCATCAGAAGTTAGAAATGTATTAACAAAAATTAACGATATTGCACAGGAATTTCAGAGTGTAGAAGATAAAGTGGGATATCCTGTTCAGGATTATTGGACTATTTGTACACAAATGATTGAACCAATGCAGCGATGGATCGAAGGAGAAAATGCATCAATTATCTGTCAAGAGCACGGGCTATTTGAAGGAAACTTTATTCGTTCTGTAATGAAAATGGCAAATATGTTAGATGAAGTACTTGCAATGGCAACATATTGTCAACATATTGAGCAAATAAATAAAATAATGGATGTTCGTCAGAAAATTATTCGTGATATTGTTATTTCAGACAGTCTTTATTTACATCTATAAACATAATAAATAATATAAACAATATAAAGCATAAATAAAATAAATAAAATAAATAATATAAAATGAATCATTGGTATGAATTAGAAATCCTTATAATGGATGGCCAAGATGAATCAATAGAAAAAGCTAACTTTTATAAAGATCAATATGACTGTTCAGATTCAAATGCTGGATTTGATTTATATGCAGCAAATAATGTATTAGTAGAACAAACACCTCAATTTATTTCATTTGGAATTATTGCGCGTCTTCTAAAAGTTCAACCACTACCAGGGGGGACTTCAAATGATTTTATGAAAACAGATAGTCATTTTTGGTTAATGCCACGATCTTCTATTTATAAAACTGGATTAATGATGGCAAATTCTACAGGTGTTATTGATAAAAGTTATAGAGGAGAACTAAAAGCACCTGTATGGTCTATGACTGCGCATTCTGAAGTATCTCGTGGTGATCGTCTTTTTCAAATTGTAGCACCTGATATGGGTTGGATTCGTAATGTAAAAATTGTACAATCTATGCCTTTAACTGAGCGTGGTACAGGAGGATTTGGTTCAACTGGTAAATGAATATACTGGTAAATGAATATACTAATAAATGAAACTACTAAATAAATGATTTAAATATTATATATAATTTATAAATAGTATGGGTTTATCATTATTTGCAAATTGGGCTGTTGGTTTAATTAATGGATATAAACAAAAGGATAATGGTCTTCCAAATAGTATTAAATATGGAAGTATGGGTGTAACTACATCTATTCTAATGCTAAATACATTAGGAAGTTGGGATATGCCAGTAGCAAAAAAATATATTTCATTAACTGTAACTCCTGGGCAAAAACTAGCAGGACTATTTATTGGTGTTGCATTAATAGTTGGTATGAATTTTTGTGCAGGCCATCATATGGGAAAAGCTATTCGTTGGGCAGAAGATGATTCAAAAGCACCTGTTAAAATCAAATTATTTTAAATTTTTCCAAGATATAAAAATTGACGGTCTAAACTCTATTTTTTAAATTAGGTTTAGAATGTCATATTATGAAGATAATATTCAAGAGTTTGGTGTTGCTCATAGTTGGTCTAATGCATCAATTAAAGATTCAATTATTACTAAGAGAGGAACATTAGTAGAAATGGTTGAACGACCCAAGTGGGGTCTCGCGTGCTATATGGACAATTCTATTCAAAGTGCTAAAATCGATGAAAGAATTTATCACGAAGCACTTGTACATCCAATTATGTCAAGTGTAAATGAGAGAAAACGGGTTATGATTATTGGTGGAGGAGAGGGTGCAACAGCAAGGGAAGTTCTAAAATGGCCTGGAGTTGAAGAGGTTGATATGTTTGAGTGGGATAGACAAGTTGTTGAATTATTTCGCAATAAATACCCTGAATGGGCTCAAGGTGCTTGGAATGATTCTCGGCTAATGATTAATTATTCTGATATCTTTGAAGTTATTAAAACTCCTCCAAAAAAGAATCAACGTTATGATATTATTATTATTGATCTCTTTGAACCTTGTGATAAAAATAAACCTCAATGGTTAACACTTATTAAATCACTTCATAATTGGGTAACAACAAATGGTTCAATTGTAATGTATGCAGGGATGAGAAATATTCTTGAGCCTATGCAACCATATCATAAACTTATGGAAATGATTGAATATAATGAAGTGCGCCAAGGGCATCTTGTAAGAGATTTTAGTTTGGCAAAAGAGATTACTCCATATCGTGTATGGATTCCATCCTTTTCAGGAGAATGTATGTTCCTATTACTAACTCATCTTAATACAAAGATTAATTTTGAAGAAGCGACTACTCTAGAATCACATATTACAGAAAATGTATGGAATTCTTATAAAACTCTAAATTGGTAATAGAATGAAAATTAGTGCACTATTAAGGCCACAATTTGCATTATTTATTTTTATTATAGTTTTGATTGTGTATATAATAGTATTGGATAAGGAAGGTGCATTTCAAAAGAAATTCTTGCATTTTGGTCCATCGTCCGACACACAATTCTTTAATATTAAACTTAGAACTTGGCCACAAGTTATTTCGGTTTATATAATTGCATTTTTTAGTGCATTATCTTTATCATATTATCAAAATATAGCTAGTTCTTATGTTAATAAAGTATTATTAAATCCAGCATATAAGGATCCAATTAAACACTCAGAATTTTGGAGTTATATTCTTGGAATTGCTGATCCATTAGTTAATGCAATTATGACAGCTATTAATTTCTTTGTGACATTAACAATGGAATTTCAATTTATTGCATTTCAGCTACTTGGTACAATTGTAGTATCAATTCCATCAAATTTAGTTGAGATTTCAAAAAAGAAATTTACTTTGCCTTAGGTTGATAATCTGTAGTAGATGGTACTTTCCAAGGTGTAAAATTATTTGTATCTTGAGTTGCAGCCCAAGGCGCGTATGAGATATTAGATGTATTATTTTCAATATTATTTTCAATATTTTGAATTAAAGTTATATTAGCAGAATTATTTTTCTCATTAGTAGGATTAGAAGAAAAGAACTGTTTATCAATTTCCTCACGTGCTTTAAGGAGATCATTAAGTCTTTTTTGATTTTCATTATGAAGTTCTTGATTAGAAGGTTTGTCGGGTTGAAAGGAATGTCGTGAGGATTTTGTTAATGCGCATTGGAAGCGATTGCCGCAGCTCATTTTATTTAGCACACAATTTAAAATTTGATTATGATTCACACTTTAGATTTTGTAAGATGAGCAAAGCAAATAAGCTACTAGAAGAACTACTAGGTGTTCAGCAATTCCAAGAGAAACCAGAAGGTATCAGAGGTATTTTACAGACTAAAGATTATAGTGAGTTTATTATTTTAAGTGATGGAGGTGATGAATTATATAAATTTTCGGGAGCAAAACTTGCAAATAAATGTCTTCCAGGAGATCACGTTGAGTGGATTAATGACAAATGTCAACTTGAACTGCGAGATGAGTATCCTCTTATTGTGGGTACATTGGAACTTACAAATAAATCCAAATTTGGTCTTACATCACGAGGAATACCTATTTATCTCTTTACTCCTTATAATAAGTCTTATCCGCATTTTATTGTAGGGTGTTCTGAGAAGGATGTTTCAAAGAATCGTATTGGTTTGATTAAGTTTGATGATTGGTCAAACTCATCAACATTTCCTCGTGGTAATTTACAGCAAATTCTGGGTGTATCAGGAGATTTTGAAGCCGAAAAGCAGGCATTAATGTGGCAAGCCTGTCCCTGGAAATATCCTAAAGGACCATATATTCCCAAGTCTAATGAAAATATTCTTCGCAGGGAACTTAAAGGATTTACATTTAACATTGATCCTAAAGGATGTAAAGATGTAGATGATGTACTTACATTTGAACAAATTGATGAACAAAAATGGCTAATTACAATTACTATTAGTGATGTTGCAACATTTGTAGAAGAAGGAGGAGCAGTTGATATATTTGCATCATTAATTGGTCAGACGTTATATGATATAGATGGATCAGTTCTAAGACCAATGCTTCCTAAAGAATATTCTGAAGAAATCTGTTCTTTGATTCCTGGAAAACCCTCTTATGGTATCTCTCTACAATTTGTATGGGATGGAAAGGAAATTACAGATAAAGAATGGTTTGAATCCGAATTAAAAACAGATAAATCCTATACATATTACGAATTTCAAGAATCTAATTCACCATATAGGCCTATTCTTGCCCAGCTAGCAAGTTACTTAGCTAAAGAGGAAGTATTAGATAGTCACAAATGGATTGAACAATGTATGTTATTTTACAATATGGAGGCTGGTAAGATTCTGAAAGAGGCTAATATGGGAATTCTTAGAAAACATTCTATACCGAATCTTGAAAGATTAGAAAAATATACTAAATATATTCCTGAGTTTAAAAAATTAGCATATTCATCAGCAGAATATTGTTTAGCAGAAGAAAATGAAACGCATCACTTTGGTCTTGAATCAGATAATTATGCACACGCATCTAGTCCTATTCGTCGCTATGCAGATTTAATTAACCAACGAGTACTTAAAATTTTAATTAGAAATTCACAGGAAAGATATATTGTTCCATTGGCTATGTATGATATGAATTATAGAGCAAAGTTGAATAAGAATTTTAGCAGAGATATGGATTTTCTAACTGCTATTTCTTTAGATGAAGTAATATTTAAAGGTATAATTATTGATAGAATTCAACTAGATGATCAGTTTATGAAAATTAAAATTTACATTCCTCATTGGAAGAGAACAATTTCTACAAAATATAAATATGTAAATAATAATACAGTTTTATCAAGAGATGAAAAAAGAGAGATAGATGTAAGTGAATTTAGAGAAATTGAAGTAAGATATGCATTTAATGTAAACTCAAGGAACTGGAAAGAAAGAGTAATTATTAATATTTCATAAAGAGCCTAAAACACAATTATTTATTTTTAATAGAATGGAATCAGTTTTAAGTCTAATTGATAAATTTAAACAGAGTTGGTTTGGTGAAACAAAACAGGAAGTTGAAGGATATATTCTTATGTCTGATAAACTAAATAATCGCACTTTAATAATGGTAAAAGAAAATGAAAAATGTTGGAGAACTAAATGGTTTAATAATGCTAATAATTTTATAGTTCCTAAAGAATCAATTACAAAGATTTTTATTAGTAATAATAATTAGATTAAATTAAAATAACATTTATACTTATTAATACTATTAAATTAATATTAATAATTATAGAATAATTCAAAAATTGATTTCAAAAAAAAAGGATTTAAAGCTGTAACAAAATTTGAATAGAGCTTAGACACTAGTTTCTATATCCAAGACAGAATGCCAGCCGGTTTTAATCAACATTCTTCGGACATTGAGTCCATTGTAGGAGTACAGTTTAGTATCTTCTCTCCTGAAGAAATTGAACGTAGTTCCGTTGTAGAAATTACATCAGAGAGAATTCTATTTGATGGAAATGAACCAAAAATTGGTGGTCTCTTTGATCCACGTATGGGTGTTCTAGAAAATGGAAAAGTGTGCCGCACTTGTGGACAAACAAATCACGGTTGTCCCGGTCACTTCGGTCATTACAGACTTACCCGTCCTGTATATTATATTCAGTTTCTTCCTATGATTATGAATGTTCTAAAGTGTATCTGCATCCGTTGTTCCAAACTTCGAATTGATAAAGAACTTCATAAAGATCTACTTCATCGTAAGGGAGAAGCTCGCTGGAAGGAAGTACTAGCTCTTTCTTCTAATATTAAGCGTTGTGGACAAGAATGTGAAAATGGATGTGGTGCACCACAGCCCGATAAGTTTACACGGGAAGGCATTGCACGCATTATTGCTAATTATGCTGAACTCAAACAGCAACAACCACTTGAAGTAGAATATGTACATCGTCTCTTTCGTCGTATCTCAGATGAAGATGTAGATTTTATGGGTCTATCTCGTTATTGGTGTCGTCCAGATTGGATGATTTGTACTGTTCTACGTATTCCACCTCCTCAAGTTCGTCCTTCAGTTGTTCAAGATAATAATCAACGATCTGAAGATGACCTAACCCATAAACTATTTGATATTATTAAAAATGATAAAACACTGCAGCAAAAGATTGAAGGTAATTCTAATAAAAATGTTATTGATGAAATGACAAATGTAGTTCAATATCACGTGGCAACTCTTGTTGATAATGAAATTCCTGGTGTTGCTCCTTCTGCTCAACGTAGCGGTCGTCCTCTAAAATCTATCCAGCAACGTCTTGGTGGTAAAGAAGGTCGTATTCGTTATAACATTCAAGGTAAACGTGTAGAATTCTCTGCCCGTTCAGTTATTACACCTGATCCTAACTTGAGTGTTGCAGAAATTGGTGTTCCTTTTGAAATTGCTATGAATCTAACAAGTCCTGAGCGTGTAACACCTTATAATCTTGATAGGCTATATAAACTTGTACAAAATGGTGCAGATAAATGGCCAGGTGCTAAAACTATTGTGCGTGCAGATGGTCGTATGATTTCATTGAAACACGTGAATGCTAAAGAAATCGTACTCTACAACGGTGATATTGTAAATCGTCACCTTATGGATAATGATATCTTGCTGTTTAACCGACAGCCTACTCTACATAAGATGTCTATGATGGGGCACCGTGTAAAAGTTCTACCTTACAAGACTTTCAGAATGAATGTTCTTACTACACGTCCCTACAATGCGGATTTGGCAAAGGAATATAAAGTACTGACATATTAGATATTATAGAATGTCAGGTGTAATTTATCAGATAACTTGTAAATCTACTAATCTTAAGTATATAGGTCAAGCTACAAATTTAAAATATAAAAATGATAAACCATATAATTATGGAGCTAAGGGGCGATGGAGTGATCATATATCTGCATCAAAAACGCGTAATACCCCCTTATGTAATGCTATTAAAGAATATGGTAAAGATAACTTTATAATTGAAATTATTGAAGAAGCTCCTTTAGACACTTTAGATGAGCGAGAAGCATATTGGATATTAGAATATAATACAGTTCATCCAAATGGCTATAATGTAGCTAGTCATTCAAGAAATCGTCATAGAGATACATCAAATTTGCATATCTTCTATAAAGATAAAGTAAAATCTGCTATAGTTTCACCAATTAAACAAAACGGTGAACTTAAAATGGCATATGTATATCTAACTTTAAATGATGGTTCTCAAGAGAGATTGGCATTTGGTCAAAAAGCAGATAGTACATATGAAGATACTATTCAAGAAGTTAATAACTTTCTGAATATGCTAAAGTGTCCTTATATTACTTCAACTAATTATAGTGATAAACTATCTGAAAAATATGCTTTAAAGCTCAATGAATTTAAAGATAAAGAAATTACTTCAGTTCATATTACTACTGCATCTAAACTAATTGCAGTTTATATTGGTACTAGTGAAATGAAATTAAATTCAGAACGTAAACGTATCTGTTTTGGAGGTAAGACTATGTCTAAAGAAGAAGCTTATGAAATTGCTAAACAGTTTGTAGCTGAACTTAATATATCTGATAAATTAATTAAAGATTCCATTAAAAGTTCGCAACAGGCGACTGCCTAATAGGTTGTTGTATCACCTATCAGGGAAAACAGTGTAAATACAATTATGGGTTATGTCTCGTCAACATAATCTGTAATATAATCGCCTAGTGTTTGGTATATCCAAATGCAAGACCCTCAAATTCAGGGGAACCCCTAAAGCTTATTGCTACTAAGCATTCTTTGAAAAGAGAATGTGGCCGCGGAGAAAGACCGCAATGGGTATAGTAACAACGCAATGAGATGTGAGTTAGCCAGAATGGCTTTCAAACAATGGGCAATCCTGAGCCAAGTACTAAGGCTCTTTATGAGCTATGTATGCTGTGCAACGAGTAGACGGGGGTCGGTTAGGGCTTTAAGTCCTGGCTTAAGATGTACTCTAGTCTCTTTACGAAAGTAAGAGTTAGTACGTTTGATGGTGACGAAATGAATGCACATATTCCTCAATCATACGAGGCACAAGTAGAACTAGAAGAAATTGCGGCGGTGCCTCATCATATTATTACGCCTCGCCACGCTAAACCAATGATTGGTGTATATCAAGATACACTTGTTGGTTCTTATCGTCTAACACAACCAGGAATTCAATTCACTCGTCGTGAATTTATGAATCTGATGATGTGGAATAAACGATTTGATGGCAATATGCCAACTGCGCGTGTGAATGAAGAAGGTAAAGAACGTTGGACAGGGCAACAAGTATTAGGAGCCCTTCTAGCACCCATTAATATTGAGATGGGTAATAAATCATTTGATTCAGATAAAGATAGTAAAGATTCTATTAATTATGTAAAAATTGTACAAGGTGATATTGAACAAGGTGTAATTGATGGTGATATGTATATGAAACCATCCAAAGGTATTGTTCACGTAACATATAATGATTATGGTCCTAAAGATACAGTTGATCTACTAGATGCTCTTCAGAATACTGTAGAAAACTTCCTTGTACTTAATGGTTTTAGTGTTGGTATTAGTGATCTAATTGCAGATGATGATACTAAGAGGGCAATCGATGCAAAGATTCAAGAACGTAAGAAACAGATTGAACAAGTAATTCTACAAGTACATCTTGACTTGTTTGATAATAATACAGGTAAAACTAATCAACAGGAGTTTGAGGACCAGGTTTTCGGTATTCTCAATCAAGCCACTTCTGATGCTGGCTCTCTGGGTCAACAATCTCTTTCTTCTGAAAATCGCTTACTAGCAATGGTACGCTCTGGCTCTAAGGGTGAACCTCTTAACGTAGCTCAGATGATGGCCTGTCTCGGTCAGACTGCTATTGAAGGTAAACGTGTTCCTTATGGTTTTACTGACCGCACTCTTCCTCACTATAAGAAATATGATGATAGTGCTGAGGCACGTGGTTTTATTGAGAGTTCTTTCATTCGTGGTCTAACCCCACAGGAGTTCTTCTTCCACGCTATGTCTGGCCGTGAAGGTCTAATTGATACAGCTGTTAAGACAGCAGATACTGGTTATATTCAACGTCAGCTTATTAAGTCTATGGAAGATCTAACAGTACAACACGATGGAACAGTTCGCGATGCTAATAATAATATTGTACAATATCACTATGGTGAAGATGGCATTAATGCAACAAAGATTGAAACACAAAGTCTTCCAATTGGTAAACTCTCACAAGAAGAGATTCGTACTCAATTTGGTATGAGTGGTGTTGATTGGACAACTGTACTTAAGGATGGAGTAATTCGTGATAATGATAGTGAAATTATTGCTGAATATGTAAATGATCTTCTGTTTGATCAGCGTATGATGGTAGAGGGTGTATTTCAAGGAAAAGCTTTAGATTCAGGTAGTGTATTTGCTCCAGTTAATCTAGCTCGTTGGATTCTTAATATTAAGACAAGATTTGCACTAAATTCTAATGAAAAGACAGATCTTACTCCAGCATATGTACTTGAAGGAATTAAAAAGATTATGAATCGTACTCATCCTTATCATAAGATTTGGTGTGCTCTTCTACGTTTCCATCTAGCTCCACATAAATTGATTGTAAAGGAGCGTTTTACAAAGGAAGCATTTGAAATGCTAATGGAAATTATTGTAGTAACACATATGAAGTCTTGGGTGCAACCAGGTGATCAAGTGGGTATTGTAGCTGCACAGAGTATTGGTGAACCTGCTACTCAGATGACACTTAATACTTTCCACCAGGCAGGTGTAGCATCTAAATCAGCAGTAACTCGTGGCGTACCTCGTCTAAGAGAACTTCTAAAAGTTACTCAAAATCCTAAGGCAACTTCTCTAACAATTACTCTCAAACCAGAGTATCGTAGTAATAAAGACAAGGCTCGTGAAGTAGTACAAGATCTAGAGCTAACTATTCTACGTAATGTTACTGAAAAAGTTGCAATCTATTGGGATGAAAATGATGAAGATACTGTAATTGATGCTGATAAAGAACTATTAAAATTCTATAAACTCTTTGAAGAGGGTCTAATGGCAGATGAGGGAGCTGAAGATAAATGGTCTAAGTGGGTACTTCGTCTAGAGTTGAATCGTGAAGAGATGTTTAATCGTAATATCTCAATGCACGAAGTAGTAACTGTTATTCAAAATCAATGGAATCACGATATTAATGTAGTATATAGTGATTATAATTCTGATAAACTTGTAATGCGTATTCGTCTACCAAACAAAGATCGTCAAGATAAAGATACTGCGTCACAACTAGATGACTTGACTAATCTTAAGAAATTCCAAAATAAACTACTAAATAGTGTTGTAATTCGTGGTCTACAAGGTATTAAAGCAGTAACTTTCAGAAATGATAAACAAACTGTTGAAATGGTTGATGGTAAGTATACTCAAGTAGAGCAATATATTCTTGATACAGATGGCTCTAACTTTATTAAGGTAATGAATCATCCAGCGGTAGATGGTACAAAGCTATATTCTACAAATGTATGGGATGTATATGAAGTACTCGGTGTAGAAGCAACTCGTGCTGTACTATATAATGAGATTAATGGTTTGTTTGAGTCAGTAGGTGTGAATTATCGCCATCTCTGTTTACTATGTGATGTAATGACCCGTTTTGGAAAACTAATGTCTATTGACAGATATGGTATTAATAAAAATGATATTGGTGTACTGGCAAAAGCATCTTTTGAAGAAACAGAGAAGATTCTACTAAAGGCAGCATTATTTGGTGAAGTTGATCCAGTAACAGGTGTATCTGCTAATATTATGATGGGTCAGCCTATTCGCGGCGGTACTGCATTCTCACAAGTATTAATGGATGATCAGATGCTTGGTAAGCTATTAGAATCAATTGATGTTGATAAGCATAAGGGAGTACTAGAAGATGAAGAAGAAGGCGATATTACAATGTTAGGAGAAGCAGGGCTACAACTAGCAGATCCTTGTTCTTCTACACAGTTCCAAATGAATATGGTACTACCTTCAGGAAAAGCTGTAATTGAAGAACCAGAAATCGAAATTGATATTATGTAATAATAAATTATTAATTATATAAACTAACTATAAAATAAATATAAATTATATTATTTTTTATGTTTAACATAAAAATTAGTATAAAGCTAAGAGGTATATAATTATGTATGGATAGCGCGGTTAAAAAAGAAGCTTTGAAGCCTTGGGAAAATTTAAGGATTTATAAAAGAAATAGTATGAATATATTATCAATGTTTGAACTTGAATCAAAAGAATGTAATCATACTATTTCTGATGAAGAGGCTACTTTACACGAATATAGAAATAGGATTAGTGAATATGAGACAAATCTTACAAATGGTAAAAATTGGGAATATTATAAAAAGATTATAAATCCTTATGAGTTAGTTTATACTCAAAAGAAGTATGATGATTTTCCAGAATCCATTTGTATACTGAAACCTCTATCACGATCTTACTTTAAGATGATTGAAATGTTAGAAATAATTAAATTTTTTGATACATTTCTTTCAGATAATGTCAGAGCTTCTCATGTATGTGAAGGTCCAGGTGGTTTTATTGAAGCATTGTATGAAGAAGCTTTTAAGAATAGAAAGAAGGTGCAAACAAGTATTGCTATGACATTAAGATCTAAACAAATAAATGTTCCTGGTTGGAAGCGTGCATCACACTTTTTACAGAAGAATCGAAATGTAAGAATATTATATGGTGAAGATGATACTGGTGATATTATGAAACCTGAAAATCAACAATATTTTATTGATTATTGTATTCATCCATCATATGGAGGAAAAATGAATATTTTTACAGCAGATGGTGGATTTGATTTTTCTTGTGATTATGCGCGTCAAGAAAAAATGATATTTCCCCTATTATTATCATCAACAAAGATTGGATTTGAAGTTTTGAAAAAAGGAGGTGTATTTATTTTGAAGATGTTTGATTTTTATGAGAAAATGACAGTAGATTTATTATATTTTCTATCTTGTCATTTTACTGAATGGACATTGTATAAACCTGCAATGAGTCGACCTTGTAATCCAGAACAATATTTTATTGGAAAAGGATTTACAGGCTGTTCTGAAGAGGTATCTGATGTAATGCGACTTTGGTGTAATATGCTTGATAATAATCAGCCAGTAGAATCACTTTTTAAAGTAGATTTACCAAATGATTTTAAGAAAACAATTAATGAACTAAGAACATACTCATTCAATAGACAGACTGAATATCTTGAAAAAGTATTTTTTATAATCGATAAAAATGATGATACATTAATTCAGAATTATTTAAAGAAAAATGAGAAAACAAGTTATGATTGGTGTATGAGATTTAGAGTTCCTATCGCCCCGCGCCGCCATTTAATTGGGGGTTTACAAACTTATCAACAAGCTTCTTCCCAATAATAATAGATGCCTGGTGTTGTGAAATATTACCTTCACCCATCCTATCAAGCATAGCAAGCATACTTTGAATAGGTGATAAATCTTGTTTTGAAATAATTTTATTAAATAGTTCAGGGTATTTTTCAACAAAATCAGGAACTTTTTGGCGAATTTGTTCTTCGGATAGTCCTTGATTCATTAGTTTAGGGATGTCGGTAAGCATTTCACGAATATAACGGGCACGTACATTTGGATCAAAATCAAGAGAACGAGATGATGCTTCTGCTGCAGCCTCTTCGTAGCTTTGACGCTCAATGGGTGGAGGACGATTATTGAATGACATTTTCAATCTGGTAGAATATAGAAAAAGCTTTTTATATCGTCACACACTTAGTAGAATGAATGATATAGAAAATAGTGCATTATCACACAGTTTAATACGACCAAGGCAAGTTTCACCACTTCCTATTGGTCCCGGGGGGAAGAATCCTGTAAAACAACAAATGAATCAAACAAATACACAATTAACAATGTTAAATTCACAGGCTGCGGCTAATACTAAATATGATCCACCCGTTCCTCAACCAATAACTAAAGCAGTTATAAAAGAATCTTTTACAGTTAAAGAACTTCCTAAAATGATTTTTGTTATTGGTGGGTTATTTATTGTGTATGGTTTAGTTGCAAAATAACATAATAATCAATAGTAGTAATGAGTTATATGGAATTAAGTGATTCTGAAAGTGATTATGAAATAGAAGATATAAGAAATGAAGAGATGCCACCTGATATTGATGAAAAATTTAGAAATAATGTATTAAATGTAAAAGATATATTATATAATAAAATTATCTTATCACCACAATTAGGTACATTAGAAGCACAGGATAATAAACTTTTAGATAAATATCTTAAAAGTATTAATGGTGTATATATTTTATGTATAAATGCACAAAATGGAAAAATAAATGAAGCAGAATTAAATAAATTTCCATTAGAAGCCAGAGAGTCTATAAAGAATATGTTAGTATGGCTTTTACAATTTTTTAAAAAAAATCAAATTCCTGATACAATTCCATATGAAGATTATATAAGGAAAAGCTTTAAAGAATATCAATTTGTACAAAATAATTCTTTTGAATAGGTGTAATAGAATGTCAACTCGTAGAAATGGATGCCCAAAGGGCTATATAATGAGACGTGGTTATACACGTAAATTTCGTCCAAGTGTTAAAGCATCTGGATTTACGGTAAGACGTAAAGGAACAGTATATACAGTGCGTCCAAGAGCTAATACAATTAGTGTTCCTGCAACTTGTATAAAGAACCGTGGATTACCAGGTAGGGGTCCAATAGAAGGTGATGGATTTGGTAAACTCCGGAAAGGAGATCTTATTAAATATGGTTATCAATATCGTTTATCCGATTTAAATCGCCAGTCTGCTTTAAAGAAAGCAATAAAACGTTATGGTGCATTATCCGTTTATAGAAAATTAGATGCTGTTGCTAAACTTTCTGTAAGAACCGCTCCCGATGCTAGTAAAATTTTTACAAGAGATCGTGATTGGGTACATTCCAATTTTGATATAAAAGAAAATAATTAAAATAATAATTAATCTCTATTAAATAATTTTGTTATCTATTGAGATTAATAAATATTGGATTATGAATTTCTAAGAGTGAAATTATAGCTTATACTTGGTTGTTATAAGTCAGTAGGAAGATGGCTGAACACGAACTATGGTCATTTAATAATGCTCTTTTTGTAGTAATATTTACAGTTATTATAGCATTTATATTAACATTTGGAGTTAGTAAAATATTTGATATTAGAAATATTAAGAAAAATTGGGCTGAAGAGAGATGTAGTCCAATGATTCTACCATTTGCAAGTATTTTTGGTTATAATACAAAAGAAAATTTTGAGTTTTGTATGGGAAAAATATTTAATACACATTCAATGCCATTTTTTGGTTCAATGGGGCATATGTTTTCTAATTTTACTGGATTACTTCATAATATATTTGATTCTATAAGTTCTCTTAGAAATATTATAGCATCAATTGGTGGTGGTATAAATGTTATATTTCAAGAATTTACAGAGCGTATTTCCAATTTTTTCTTTAAGTTGCGTGTTAGTGCAATTCATATAAAGACTTTAATTGGTCGAATGTATGCTATCTTATTTTCAGTTATGTATATGGGATTATCTGCTATTACTGGTGTTACTACATTTACAAATACATTTTTATTTACTTTCCTAAATGTATTTTGCTTTCCTGGTAATACTTTATTAAATGTAAAAAATAAGGGTTTAATTCCTATTAAACAAATTAAAATTGGAGATATCCTACAAAATGAAAATATTGAAAGCACTGTCACAGCTACATTCCGTTTCTTCTCTAAAGGACAGCCTATGGTTAAACTTGGATCTACTATTGTAAGTACAAATCATTATGTTATGTATTTAGGACAACCAATTAAAGCAGGAGATCATCCTGATGCTATTAAAATTGGAGACTGGAATTCAGATGAACCATTATATTGTTTAAATACACACAATAATAGAATTCCAATTGATAATTTACTATTCTTAGATTATGATGAAATATCAGATGGCGATATACATACTATGAACTTTATTGAAAATCGTATAAATTCTACTAATATTAATAAACAATACCCTTTTAAAGAATATTGTGCTGCAATTCACGAAAATACTATAATAAAAACAATTAATGGAAATAAGAGAGCTAAAGATATTGTAATTGGTGATAAATTAATAACAGGCGGTGAAGTTATAGGATTAATTCGTAGAGAAGTAAATGAAATTTGTAAATTACAAAATGGATTAATTACTACTCCCTCCACATTATTTTGGAATATTGAAACAAATAAATGGCAAAGATTTGGTGAAAAAATACAATTTATAAAAGAACATAACGAATTAATATCATTTATTGTAATTCCAAATTCACAAATTGAACTAGAAGATGGTTTAAGAATAAGAGATTATATGGAATTATGCTCTCCGGACTCGGAATTACATTACACTAAATGTTTAGAAGGCAAAATAGTTAATTAATTTTCAAGTATTTTTTAGGCAATTGACTTATCTAAGATAAAGAAAGGAGATGGATGCAAAATGGCCATTTATGTTAATAGCCTTTGGCTTAATATTTGCCTTAGGACTCACTATTTCAGGTCTTGAAAGGTCAAGTGTTATGAGAAATTGGGATAAAAGACGCTGTGAATTGCCAGTAACAATGACATCTATGTTTTTTAAACCTAGCTGGGATTCACGTACAAAAGGACAATTTGCTAAAGATAATTTTGATTTTTGTATGGGACAGTATGTTAAAAATTTTATGAGCTTACTAATGACACCAATCAATACCCTCTTTGGTAAACAATCTAATCTAACAGGATCAGCAATAGATATGGTTAATACTATTCGTTCAATTGCATCTACACTTTTTAATACATTAGCTGCATATGTTGATACATTTTATCGTAAATTTAACGCATCTGTATATGAAATGAGTCGTGTTATACAATATTTACGTATGGCTATGCGTAGAGCAAATGCTTTAGCTGTTTCAATGCTCTATACTGGCCTTACTATGTTTAGAGGTTTACTTAATACAATTCAGTTTGTAATTAAAGTTATTCTTATTATTTGTGGTATTTTATTAGCAATTATTATTATTTTAATTTTTGTATTATTTCCATTTATACCAATGATTTTATCAGTATTAGGTGCTATTATTGCAACAGTTCTAATTCTTACAATGGTAATATCAGGTGAAGTAGGAAGTGTAGCAAGTTCAGATAGAAGCGGATTTTGTTTTTCTGAAAATACAAAAATAATAGTTAAAGAAAATGGAGTAAATTCTAAGAAATATGTAAAAGATATTAAAATTGGCGATGAATTAGCAAATAATTGTGGAAAAATAACAGCTATAATTCAAATGAATGGATCAGATGTAGATCTTTATAATATAAATGGAATTATTGTATCTGGGTCTCATCTTGTATTAGGAACAGATTCTATTTGGAAATCAGTTTCATCGGATGAAAGAGCTAAAAAAGTTTTAGATAAATCTGATATTTTATATTGTTTTAATACTACTACACATAATATACCTGTATTTAGTCCAGAGCTTAACAAGAATATAATTTTTAGAGACTGGGAAGAAATTGATGATAATGATGATTTAGGACAATATACTTGGGTTTATACCATTCTTAAAATATTAAACAATGATTCTAATTATTCAAAGTGGAAAGATGGATTAAAGATTTCAAATAATATACCATTAATGGGTAAACGAGTAAAGGTAAAGACTATAAATGGATTTATAGAGATATCAAAATTATCATTAAATGACAAAATATTAAATAAAGATGGAAATGAGCAGGAAATATTAGGTGTAATATATGGTGAAATTAAAGGTGCTGAAAATGGCAATGATTTATGGAATACAGAGCTATATGAATTAAATGAAGGAGTGTGGATTAAAGGTTTATCTACGGTTAAAAGAAGTAAAAATAATGCAACTGGATTAATGTTGATAACAAAAACAGGAGAAATAATAATTTGGGATGAGATTGAGAAAAGAGAAAAGATAGTGCGAGACTTTACGGAGATTGGTTATAAAGAAATACACAAAACATATCCTTTGGTAAGCTCCAGACTCCGGTCTTTAAAACCTACTAACGAGATTATCTAAAGTGTAATAAGTAGAATGAAAACCGCATTTCTAATCACAGGATTATTATTATTGCTTATTGCAAATCTACTTATGGTATATTCTCAGAGAACTAGTACTTCTGAAGGATTTGCAAGTTATTTTCTAGAAAATGCTGGACCATCTGGACTTGGTAAATATAAATTAGAACCAATTGGTGCATTTGATGATGTTCGTATAACACCGAATAATGGTGTAAGTTCTTGGCGTGGAACTGATCCAAATGAACCACTTTTAGGCCCTGAGTTTAAGCCCGGCCCTGACAGTTTATTCATTTTTAAGAATAATCAAGCTAAACCCGAATGCTGTGATGCTTCTTATGCTTCTGATATGGGCTGTGTATGCACTACACCTCAACAAAGAAACTACATCAATATGCGTGGAGGTAATCGTACGGTAGAAGATGGTGTATAAATGATTAATAAGTCTTTGGTAATACTTATATAATTATTTTTAAAATTAAAATTTTAAAAATATATATTGCTTGTTACAATAAATTAAATCATTATAACAATCAGTACTCTTTAATAGAATGAACGCTAATATGAAGTCTCCTAATAATACAGCACCACAAATGAATATTGGGTCATTTATATCAGCACCTATTAATAATATGAAAAATGCTGCAAATAGTGCTGCAAATTCAATTAAAAATGCATTTAATAATGTAGCTTCTGCAGATATTTCTGAACCAATAAATAATTCTGTTAATGCGACTCTTGAAAATACACCTTCTCCATTCATTTCAATTCCTGTAATTATTTTATTAGGTGTTTTAATTGTACTTTTTATTATTGTTATTATGTTTCGTCAACAAATTGCATATGGAATAGAAATAGCTTGGGAAAAAATAAAAGATTTTTTTGGTTTTTCTAAACCAGCAGTTCAAGCTCCTCCTCCAGAATTTGTTCCTGAAGCACAATTTTTTAATCAAGGTGCAATTGAAAAAGTACTTCCTGGAAGAAAAGAAGTATTCAATATAGCCCAAAATAAATATACATATTCTGATGCTGAACCATTATGTAAAGCATTTGGGGCTGAATTAGCTACATATGATCAAGTGAAAGATGCTTGGCAAAAAGGTGCTGATTGGTGTAATTATGGATGGGTAAAGGGACAGGCTGCAGTTTTTCCAACTCAAGAATCTACATTTAATAATTTACAGGCAGGACCAGCTGATCAAAGAATGGCGTGTGGAACACCAGGAGTAAATGGTGGGTATTTTGATAATCCTGAAATGCGATTTGGCGTAAATTGCTATGGAGTAAAACCATCTGAAAATGAAGCAGATGCTAGACAAATTATGGCACAAAATGGTGATTTAACCCCTGAAGCTCTCAAGTTTGATAGAGAAGTTCTAAAATATAAATCTGAAATGGGGCAGATACCTGTAAATCCATTTAAACCAGGTACTTGGTCATCATAAATATACTTAACTAAATATTTCAAAAATATAACATTAAGTATTTCTATTATTTTATTATTGTAATTGTGGTTGTTGAGATTTAGGCATTTGAATACCAGTTTGTTTAAGTAATTTACTTATAGTATATCCTCTATTGGCGCGAATAAAAGTCATAATTTCAGCAGTTTCATCTCGTCCACCTCGTTGTCTAAAGTAGCTATGTAATAAATCCTCAATTTTGGTAAGTGATAGTTGATTTGGTTCTCGTTTATCAATAACATTTATTTGGCCATCACCGATTTGAATAGTGGCTTTCTCCATACCAGTTTGTTGCAAAGTGTTAATGATTTGTTTTTCGTAGTCGTCTTTAACTTTTTTGGCAGCACCATATTGTTTATAAAATGACGAAGCTAGATTACTATAGTGTAAATAATAACGAACAAATGTTCCAATACCGGGATCTGCCATACTGTTTTAAGAACTTTTTTACTTAAATTTTTTTATCACAAAATGGACATATAATATGCTTATTTTGATTCATTAAAAGTAATACAAATGTTAAAATTACAAATATTAAAATACCTGAAAATACACAAATAGCAATTATCATATAGGGAAATGCTCTTTGTAGAATGTATTGTAAAAATGGTTCAATAACTAGTTGTTGTATATAGTTTTTTGTATCAGAATTAGCAAGTGAAAGAGAAAATTGATCAATCCATCCTTTTAGCATTTGAGCAAATTTTTCTTTATCTTTTGTCCGGTCTAATGGCATTTTGATACTGTGTTGAAATTATTAAATCTCTTCTAATCGCTGTGTTCAGAGAATGCCAACCTTCAAAGCACCACAATATACAAAAACTACTAATCCTAAAACTGGAGCACAAGAACCGTGTTATACTTTTTCTATCGAGTTTCAATCATCAGATGAAGAGCTATCATTTTTAGCAGATTCCTCTAATGATATTGGATTACATGGATTACAAAGATGTATTCTTGAAAATGTTGAATGGTGGACTACATTTATTAAACAATTTTTAACAGCATCTTCAAAATTTTTTACTAAGCCATATACTGTAGAACAAATTAATAAAATTACAAAACATACACTTAATGGAACTATAACTACAACTACATTTCCAGTATCAGTATTATTATTACCCAAAACAATTCAGATTTCAGGTGGTGTATTTATGGTAAATTGGATCTATAATATAGAACCAGTAATAATTAATATTCCGGATTTGGAGGAGCCAGAAGTTAATACTAATGAGCTTACTAGTCTTCCGGTTTCAAATAAAGTAGTTGAAGGAATTGAAGAATTGAATATGGATGAATTATTGGTTGGAGATGTCTCTACGGAAGATGCTTTAGAGTTGGATAGTCCTGCAAAATTTTATGAAAAACAGAGGGTAAAAGAGGCTCGCTTAAAAGCAAAACTAGCTATTTATAAGGCTCAGCGTCAAATGGCCCAATATTATGAGAAATACGGCGATGATATTTCAGACTCCGATACTGATTTAGAGTCATCCGACGAAGAATCTGATCAAGAAGAGGTTCAACTCTAAAAAGAGGTGTTCGGCATCTTTTGGTATAAAAATAAGCCCTCATACTTTTATAGAAAGTAATGGCAGGTACAGAAATGAAGAACGTCGTTTTAATCGCACTAGTTGTTTTAGTCATACTTTTTGTAGTATATCAATTTGACCCATCATTCTTTGGTATTTTTGGTCGTCGTGAAGGGTTTGAAAATGTAATGAAAGCTGGTGGTGCTATGCCATCTGGTAGTGCTCACGGTGCTCTAAAAGCTGGCCAAATGGCTGCAAATGGTAAGGCACAAATGGCACAAAATGGGGGCGCTGCTTCAGTAAATCAAGGTGCTAAGAATGCTGGTATGAATGCTAATAAACCAAGTACAATGGCTACTTCTTACACCACTGAATCTCCAATGAAGGCTGGTGCTGGTGTACAAGGTAGTGAAGGATTTGCTGATTTAAGTGCTTATGAAGGTCCGGCTGAATTTGGTGCAGCAGAAGCTCCAGCTGGATGCTATCCCCGTGACCAGTTAACTCCTTCTGAGCTCCTTCCTAAGGATATGAATAGTATCTGGGCTGAACAAAATCCAATGGGTCCTGGATCTCTTAAGGGTAAGAACTTCTTAAGTGCTGGTGCCTTAATTGGTGTTAACACTGTTGGTCAATCATTACGTAATGCTAACTTACAGATCCGTTCTGAACCTCCTTGCCCACAAATGCCAGTTAGCATCTTTAATCAAAGCACTATTGCTCCCGACATTTCTCACAGACCTCTTGAAATTGGTCCTTAAACATTTTAATAAAAATAAATAAAAAGTTTAGTAAAAAAATCTAGAACTCTTTAAAAAGTTTATTAATATTTAAAATAATTGTAAAATATAATTATTTTAAAGATTGTAAAACCAGTACCAAAATTAGAAATGTCAGTACTAGATGCAGCTAGTAATATTTTTAAATCTATAATTGGAGGTGGTAATTATTCAACTACGTGGGTTACTTCTACAGTTGATGGTAAACAATATAAGGTTCGTGATATGCCTGATAAACAAGAGGCTGCTAATTTAATGGCACGATTAAGATTGAGACTTGTAAAGTTAACAGACACACTTGAAAAAAAGTATCCAGATAAACCACAAGTTAAACATCTTGTACAAAATTTTCGTGCGGATCCATCACGATATATAGAAGCTACACCAGATTCTGAACATACATCATATTCAATTAATAAGGGTGAACAAATTCATATGTGTTTAAGACAACGCTCAGGACCAGATGAATCATTGGTAGATGAAAATGTAATGACATTTGTGGCGTTACACGAGTTAGGTCACGTATGTACAGAATCAATTGGCCACGGTCCAGATTTTTGGAATAATTTTGGCTGGTTATTAAAAGAAGCAGAAGCAATTGGATTGTATCGTTATACTGACTTTCAAGCACATCCAGTAAGTTATTGTGGAGTATATATAACCGATTCACCGCGATATGATCCAGCTAAAGATGGAACCAACTTTCAAATAGGAACTATCTCTAAAAGAGTTAATAATTAACTAAGTTAAAATATAATATAAAGAGTGTAGTAAAAAACATTGATATGTTTTTTCTAAAAAGGCCATAGGGATGTCTGATATAGAACAAATACTTTATCCAACGGTACTTTCTAGTCTCCGTGAGGATACTCCTCCGGTTCAATGTATTGTATGGAAAGGAGGAACTGAATATGAATCTATACAGTTTGATAAAGTATATCCATTTGATACAATTGATGATATCAAACAATTAATATGTGCATATTATGAATCAGATAATGCATTTATTCCAAGATTTATTTTTGCAGGGATTCCTTTTGGGGATGAAGCCTATACTGAGGAACAGCCTACTCTAGATTCATCTTATATTCCACTTGAATGGTTATGGTTTCCTGATAATACAAAAGATCCTAGATCAACATATATTCTTAAGAATCCTCTTAAAACTTTAACACAGCCAGATTTGCGATTTGTAACTTCTGATGGTAGTTATGCTAGTCCAAATTATGAACCAAGAGGGCGATCAACAATTGAAGCTGTATTTCTAAAACCACGTAATGGTCGTATGCCAGTTATACATATTTTTCCTCTTAAATACTTACTTAGAGAATATGTAGGACCAACACCCATTTCAGAAGAAGATTGGAATAAGAAATTTGCACCATATTATCCTTATGTAAGTGTGGATGGACCATATGAAGCAGATGAAGAGGATAAGGAATTTGGAAAAAAAATTAAATTTCTTGTAGATCAAAGACAAAAGTCACTTAATTTACTTAATCGTTATTTAGAGGAGGGTATTGAACTTCCAATTACTAAAGTAAATGGCATTAGACAACTTCGTTTAACCTGGAAGAAGCCTGTAAAGGGTTTTGAAGGATGCGGTTATATGTTTTATCGTCTTCCTGTAACAATTAAACGTCCATATATTCGTTTATTACCTGCAGAAGGTACTGCTGTTACTAAATTACATGTGAAAGGTGTAATACCAATACCAACATTAGAAGATCCAAGAATTCTTGAAGTATGGGGGAAAGAAACTACACCAACTCCTGGTATAGATTTTTGTTCATTTAAATATGTTCATAGACCCTCCATTGGTATTACACAGCCAATTTATGGAACTGTGCGCATTTTTAATGATGGTACATTAGATTTACTTTTACAACCTCCTAAGCAGATTAAAAAATTAGATCCTATTCTTGATTTTCGTAATTTTACTTCTATTCTTCAAGATGTATTTACTGGACTTCCACATTCTATAGATGAATTTAGTCTTGGAGAAATTTCAGTATTATTTACACTTAAATTAGGTATTAAATCTAAAAAATTTAATAAAAGTAGAATTCTACAACGTTTACCTTATTTTGCAACTATTTTTAGAGAAATTAAATCACTTCCTAATGAATCTCCTATTATTTCTTTACGCTATAAAGCAGTTAGTCAATATGCTACAGAAGACAATGTATTTAGTTTCTTAACACAATATACAACTAGTAAATCACTTGATGGAGAGAGCCCTGATATATCAGTACTTACTGCTTTGCAAAATGAATTTCAGTTTTCTAAAAAAGAGGCATCTGACTATTTTTCAGAATGGTATAAAAAACGTGGCACATTTACTCTACAACTACCTGATGATGGTGAATTTATTGAAAGTTTTAATCCTGGTATTGATATTCATATTTATGCACAGCACCCATCCTATTATTTTCATGTAAACCGTATTGATAGTTATGATACTTATCTAAGAGTATATACTTTACTTTCTTTGTTATTTGTAGAAGAAGATGAATATTTTATGGGAGGTAATAGTGTAAGAAGTGAACAATTAGAACAAGTATCTCAGGAATTAGAACAAGAAAGTATTGCGCGTGAAGAAGGTAATATTAATAGTTCTAATATACAAGAAGTATGGCAACATACAGCAGCATCTGCTTCTATTCAAGGTGCTATGGAACCAAGAAAAAATAGTGTTAATTCATTACCAGATTGGATGGAAGAAGATCCTTTTGCAGATACAGAAGATGCTATTAATGTAGAAGAAGTTTTACCAGAAACAGTACCAGCAACTGTTCAAGCTGCTACTATTCCACAAGAGGTACCTGGAACTACAAAAAAACGACCACCTATTGGAACTACTATTACTACAGCACCTGAAGAGACACCTGCTAAGTTAGTACCTATAAGGGGTGACGATGAACAAAGATTAGTAAATCCAAAGAGTTGGTTTATTAAAAAGTTACAAGAGATTGATCCACGTCTTTTTGTATTTAAAACAGAAGATCAAGATGATAATGGTTATTCAAGAAAATGTGCAGGATATGATGATAGACAGCCATCTATTTTATCAAAGGATCAATATGAACGTATGAGAGAAATTTATGAGAATGATCCTATTTTTTGGATTGTATATCCACTTGAAGGAACAGATGATCCAATACAGCCATTGGGAACTGAAGAAACTGTAACACTTATGAGATATGGTTCAGATTCAGATAGTATTAATTATTATTTTTGTCCGCATTATTATTGTTTAAGTGATGAAATTATGGTAAGAGAAAAGGATTTTGAAAGTACAACAGATAGAGATGGAAATCCTAAACCACCAAATACATGTCCATTTTGTTTAGGAAAATTAATTACTAATAATAAAAAAGCTATTCCTGGATATACTGTTATTAAAAGAAAAGATAAAAAAGGTTCACATTATCATAGTCAAATAGATTTTATGTCTAAGACAACACATCCTGAAGGATTTGCATTACCGTGTTGTTTTTTAAAACAGACTACTCTACGTATTTCAAATCCACAATTTTCACATATTCGTGCACAATTGCAAGATGTAGCAATAGAAGAACTTAATGCAACAGAAATAGCAGAAGAGGAAGAAGAACAAGATTATGATGAATTGGTATTTAGAGGAGAGGAAGCTATTGAATATGCAGTATTATTTGAATCAATACAAAAAAAATATATTTTAGAATCAAATAAACATCCTGATCCAGGTGTATTTGCAATAGCACCTCCACAATTTGATAAATTTTTTAGACAAGATTCAGGTGAAAAAATTATTACACGTGTTGCTATTCATCTTAAATTGCGCCCCAATGCAATAGGATTCTTACGTATTGGTACTGAAAATACAATATATGAATCACTCCTAGGAGTAATTGCTCCTCTTCTTTATAGGAATTCAATAAATGAAGTTAAAGAAAGATTATTAGAAGTAATTGTACCAAGAATATTTTTAAATTCTCATTTTGGTAATTTAGTTCTAGAATTTTATAATCCAGCTGATAAATCTGCAATGCCTTTAACTAAGCAGGAATTAATGAAATGGTGTGAGAATAATCTAGGTATTAAAATAACTAGTTCAAATTTATATCAAGCATTACGTATTTATAATTCATTTAAAAGATTTATTCGTTTTATTAAAGATCCTACACAAAGAAAGGATTTGCGTCATATTCAACCATTATTAGCTGAACCAGGATTATTTACAGAAAATGGTATTCAATTAATAGTATTAGATGATAATGGCGATGATACTGTTACTGTAAAGTGTCCAACATTTGGAGTATCTATGGATAGAAATAAAAAGAATGATTTTGCATTTATTTCACGTTCTCTAAAATATATAGGTGCAACAGAAAATGTATATGCTCGTTATGAATTATACTTACATACAAGTAATAAACCAGCAAAAGGCGGTGAATCTGAAGTTCACGAAACAATTATTCGTTGGAATTATGCATCGCGACGTTATTGGCCTGAAATTGTACAACGACGTGTTGATGAATATACAAATCAATGTCAAAGTAAATATAGATCAATCTATACTTCACAAGAAGGAATTAATCCAATGGCAATGATTCCTTTATCTAAAGCAATTGATGCATCACCTGTAAATCCAGAAGGAATTATTAAAGATAGTTATAATCATATAGTTGGTATAACTTTTCGTTCTAAACCTGGAAGAGATTCACCATTAGTTATTCTTCCAGTAGTTGATGATGGTGTAATTTCAATATCATCAGCTTTTAAAATAAATAGTATATATTTAGATTGGGAGGATGTTAATGTAGCTCCTGTAGATGATGTTATAAATTATTATAGAAAGAATCTTGAACCATTATTTTCATTATATCCTGGATATGTAGTAAAATATATTGCTCGTCAAAAAATAGATAATAATGTAATTGCAATACAATTACAAAATGGTATTTATATTCCAGTTGCTCCTCCAAGAGATGCAACATTTTTAACTACTACTACTTTTGAATTTGTAACAATAGAACAATTTGAATGGACAATTAATAAACAACTAGCAGGTATTAAAATAGATATTGATAAAAAAAGTGCTAAAAAAGATGATAAAAATAGTTGGAAAAAAATAATAGATGATACAATAACTGAAAAAGGATGTGGATTTGATACAGAATTAGTAAATAAATCATCATATGTACAATTTGAAGAATTATATCAACAATTTAGATTAATGGTATCAAATTGGATCACAAGTCATAGAGCAGGATCTGAAATTAGAAAAGGTATTGAAGATATTATTTTTAATCCTGATTTACCAGAATATGAAAGAAGAAAACGTCTATATATTTTCTTATCATCCACACTTTTATCTTGGTTTTATGAGGATGAAGGAAAATGGGAGACGCCAGCATCATTTTTAAGAAAAGATTGTAGACTTATTGATTCACCTGATGCGTGCACAGGATCTTGCTTTTGGAAAGAAGGTGAAAATAGTGGAAAATGTTTATTACACGTTGAAGCAAAAACACAATTAGGAGAGAAACCTGGTGAAAGAGATGTATCAACAGCAGAACTTTTTGTAAAGAGAGTAATTGATGAATTAGTACGTTTTCCAAATCGTAGAAAACAATTAATGAGTCGTGGTGAAATTTCTAAAGTATCTACTATTATTCAGCCAATACATCAAGGAGATCAATATATTATTCCAGAATCATCATCAACTTGGACAAATTTACTTCGTTTAGATTGGGCTAGACAAATTCCAGAAGAACCTAAATATTATGAAGAAATGTCTAGAAATGCTAATGCTGAAGATGAAATACCACCTGAAGGTGAAATGCCTGCAGAATTAGAGGCAATACTTGGTGAAGGTACTCCTCTTCGTTTAAGTGTACCAGATGTATCTGATAAGTCGCAACCATTAATGCCATTTACAGTAATTCTTGGTGTAACACTAGGTGAACTTGGATTATCTGATAATGCTACAGAGATTAAAAAAGAAAATCTTATTAAATATGTACAAATTAAATCTAAACCTATTGGTGTGATAGATCTAAAATCAAATAATTCAGATAATGCAATACAATTTATGAGACCATTTACAGGGTCATTCGATTCAGTTACAATTTTTGTATTTTTACCTGATCAGATTGGATTATTAATTCAAGAAGAAGGTGAGGCAACTGTAAAAATTGCTTCATTACCAGAATCTTTACAAGAGATATGGAACAGAGCAGGTATTGTTAAAATAAGAAAAACTCCTGTAACAATTCCAGTAGATGCGCCAAAAGTACCTTTAGTTATTGGTCAAAATCCTATTATGGCTAAGCCAAGGCGTCTTCCATTAATTGGTACATTACCAAGTGCACCATTAGTAGAAGTTGCCCCCATAACAAATCAAACACCTAGAACTATTTCAAGGAAACGTCCTCCTATTGGAACACCAGCACAAGCAGTAACAAATCAAACACCTAGAACTATTTCAAGGAGACGTCCTCCTATTAGAACAGTAGTTGAAATACCACAATCTTCAGCTGCTTCTATAGCAGAAAGTATTCCAGCAGCGGCAATAAGCCAATCAGCAACTATAAGTCAAACACCTAGAACTATTTCAAGGAGACGTCTCCCACCTATTGCTGCTTCTGCTGCCACAGTCGCAAATGCTACTGAATAAATAAATAATAAAATAAAATAAAATAATAATATGATAAAAATTATCATTATATTATTTAAAATTTTATAAAATAGTAAAATAAATAATTAAAATTTAAATGCAAAATTAGCTAGTGGTTTTCCTTTTTCTTCTGATTCTGGAATATCTGGTACAGGAAGAATAACTGGAACTTTACAACCAGCTTCAACTGCTCTTCTGCGTGCTTCAATCATTTCTTCTACTTCGTCTTCCATAATATTAAGTCTCATACGTCTATAAGATGAATTATCAGGATGAATAATAACAATATATAAATCAGCTACTTCAAGACCATAGTATTTTTCAAGTATCCATTTATAAACATTTAGTTGCATAGTATAATGCCAGTAGTTAGTATCAGGTAGATGATCTAAAGGAGCTAAACCATTGCCAAAAGGATTTTCTGATTTAATTTCTTTAGAGCGTTTCCAGTCATAGATAACAAATTTACCATCAGATTTACGACGAAATACCATATCAATAGAACCACATAATTTAATTTTACGTTCACCTTCTAGGGGACTTAAAAAATCTGTAAAAACTTCCCATTCACTGCGATATGGTTCTAGATCGTGACCACAATCATTCCAGAATTTCATAAAATATTTCCATTCAATAGAATCAAATGTTTCTGATTTAATTTGTTCTGGAGCACCGTGTAGAAATTGTTCAATAGCCAAGTGCATAGCTGTACCAGCCTCAGATGCTGCTTTACCATTATCATTCCATTCTTTAATAATTTCTTCATCTGTTTTACCAAAGTATTTACTTTGAGCCCATTTAGCTGGATTTTTACGCATTTTTGCAATAATTGCTTTAGGATCAAAATGACCAAAGAATTCGTGAATAAATCCTGTACAAGAGATATTTCCCTCACAGGAGCCATTTACATAGTACTTGTGAGTAGGTTCATCAAAAGCAATATGAGCATCACGAGGATGAGCATTAATTCTTGATAGGTGTTGCCAAGGTTGAAAAGGCATATTATATATTAATATATCATAATGTTTTAGGTTGTTTTAATAAAAATATATATTATAAAATTAGCCTAGTATTTTAAAACTTAAATCCTGCAATTTCCATAATGAAACGACCAACCTTATTTTCACCTTCGATAATACCAGTAGTAATTGAACGAGTACCACCAAGCTCGGATGCAACTGCAGCAATCTTAGTGCTATAGAGTAGATATTTACCTGCATTACGTGCTGCTTCAACTGTATCTTTAAAGCGTTTATCGTGTTCCCAACGATATTTGAGTGCATCCATAAGAGTTTTATCCTTAATTGGAATCCATTTACTTTCATCAAATACAACACGATATTGATTGAGATATGTTTTAGTCATTTTCTTACGAACATCTGCTGCTTCTTCAGCAAGTAGTTCAAAATCACGAGCTGATTCTTGTTTAACTGATTCTGCACGGCGTTTGAGTGCAAAGTCTTGATGAATCTTACCAGTTGTACTCATTAGTGTTTTAGCAAGTTCTGGTTTATTTGATGATGTCTTAAGCTTCATTGCTGCTAGATAGTGTTCAATTGTAGGATATTTAATCTCAGGATCATCTGGATCTGGAATAGGGAATGGAGCAGCTAATCCAAGCCAGCGTGCTATATTAGGATCTTTCTTACCTTTAGCATCTTTTACATTTAAGGTAGCAACTTGTCTTGCATCTACACCAAAACGGAATATCTCAACTTCACTAAATTTTTTATCACGAGCAGGAAGTTTAGCACCTGTTTCTGAGATAATTTCTTCTTCTACTTCCTCTTCCTCACCAGCTTTTCCTTCTTCTACTTCCTCTTCTTCTTCGTTAATTTTTCTTTCTTCTTCTCCTTCTTCTCCTTCAGCAATAGTAGATTCAGGTAAAGTAATCTTAGGAATATCAGATACACCTATTTCTCCAATACGTTTAAAGATAAACCAACGATTTAAGAATGAAAACTCTTTTACTGCATCTGGTATAGTATATTTCTTTTTAGTTTTTTGTGACATCTCAAAACTAATATCAAATGTATTTGTACTAGCACTGAGACCAAAATCAGCAATATCTGTTTTATCTAATAATTCAAATCCAATTGCTTTGAGTTTCTTTTTAAGTAGTTCAAAAGGAACTAGATATTCTTTATGTGTAGTACCAATACTAATAAATTCAACATCAATTGCTAGACCAATAGAATCATCATCTGGAAGTAGCTCTTCTTTATCATAATCTTTAGTAATAGACCAGATAGGGGTATCTTCTATTTTTCCAACTTTAGAGTGTCCTTTTTCTACACCACGTAGAAGATTAAATACTTTATCACCATCAAAACAGCATCCAATAAATAGTCCGCCTATTTTAACAGTTTCTGAAAGATTTTTAATAAATCCATCAAGTATAACTTGATTTTCAAAGAAATAGTGAAGAGCAAACATACAAGATGCTACATCTGCACCAGCACGGAAAGAACCAGCCATAACACTTTGTACATATTTAGGTACAGGTCCTTCAGGTTCAAACTTACCAAATACAGAGCGAAGAATATCACGTTCCTCAGGGGTAGCACCAGCTTCACCATTAATAATATCTTTAGAGCTATTGCCAATTACAAAGATCATTTTAGGAACACGATTATAATTAAATTCTATAATAGATTCTAGATATCTTGCGTATGCACCATCTTTTGGATTAGTAATATTTTCACCAGCTGTATCAATACCAACAACATACCGTGCACGATTAAAGTGCCATTTATAAAGATCACCACCTTTACCACAAGCTAGATCTAGTAGATGTTTATTACCTCCACGAAGAGCACGTTTTAATAGAATCTCATTTTTAATATATTTATTATGGAAATCAAGCATACCTTTTACAAGTGTTAGGTCTTCTTTTGGTCCTTTGCGTTCATAATATTTTTTGGCAATATCACTATCTTGAAATTTTAGAATAATTTTGGATTCTTCTTCATTAGGTTGTTCATTACCTGAACGAATCATAGATTCAGTAACAGGATTATGAATAGAATCCCATACATCATTTGCAACTCCTTCATCGTTCATCATACCTGAATATTTAATTGCTCCTTTTTTAAGAGATGCTTTAATGAGACGTTCTGTTTTATCGTGACGAATACGTGTAGGAATCCAGCGCCATCCAGGTTCTCTAGAAGGATCATATCGCATTTCAACAATACTACGATCTTGAATAGGCTCCTTAGAGTCTTCAGTACTTACATAATCTTCACCAGTTTCAGGATCTGTTTGAATAGTAACATTGCAAGTATTTGCCATTGTATCTGGAAAATCAATGGGATTGAATACAGATGGTTTATATTTTTTACCATTTCCTTTTTCTTTGGGAATGGGTTGTTGAAGAAGAATAGTACTTCGTGGATTATCAAATGCAGGATCTTTGTCACTGCCAACATATAAGCGCATTGTTTTGAATTGAACTGTATTTTCACTATTAGGATGAATTGTTGTAGTAATTTTATCAATAGTAGGAATATTAGGATCACGTTCAAAATTAATAAGGAAATCAACAGTATTGTCTTTAGCAGGTTTCCATTTAAACTGTTTAGTCCAACGTACGCCTGGGCGATCAGGAATAGGATCAGAGTTTGTAGTAATAATTAGACCGTCTGTATTATAAATTTTAGTTGTATCAAGAATGTTAGCACAAGCTCTAAAGATTGTAGTATTATTTGCAGTGGCAAATTGGAAGCGTTTAAGACTAATAATAAGTCGAGTTGAATCAGTTATACCTTTTGCAATAATTTGTGTATCATCACGCCAATCTTCATACCATTTTTTTAGAGCATTATGACGAGTTTCTGCGTCATTATCAATTAGATCATCAGTATATGTAACGAATGGTTTATCAGACACATTTTTACCATCTTTTGAATAATATATATCAAAGATAAGGAAATGGTTAATTGAATTTCCATCTTTAGATATAGTGACCCATTCACCATCAACCAAGCTTTGTGCACATTTTATATTTTTAAGACCTGTTCTATATACATTAAGACTCATATCAATTAGGAAAAGTTCGCCATCTTTATTAATAAAACCCATTGTACGTAGACCATCTGCTTTATCTGTTACATTGTATCCAGTACGAATATTGGGAATATCTGGATCTATTTCTTCAGTCATATTGCGAACTTTAAGTGTAACTGGATTAACACCGCGAAACTTTTCAGAGCCAGTCATAGTTTGATATTCAGTACGAACTGCATTAATAACTGAGTTACGAATAAGTAATGTATTTTTCTGAATAGCACGTTGAACTTCACCTACACCACTAATAAGTGCTTTAAGTGCCCTATCTGGTGAATCAGTATATTCAGTGTCGTGAAGTAGTTCAACTTCAACTTCATAACGAGGAACTTCTTTGAATAGGTTGCGCTGTTGAAAAGTAGTTGACCATTGAAAATCTCCTTTTCCAGGTACTGTGGGAGTTTGGCGTACCATAGACATATCAATACGAATGCCTTTTCCTCGGAAGGTCCAACGACGAATGAGTCGGAAGGCTTTCTTTTGATTTTCCCAATTTGCAAGTAATTGTGCTACACGAGGATCATCTTGGCTTAATTCTTCTTCGCGGCGAACCTTGAAACGGATATTGTATTCCTTAAGATCGATATTACTATCTGGAAATGCACGATCTTTAAACATAGCACTGAAGGCCTTACCTTCCAAACTATCATCTTTACAATACTGTTGTAGGACACCAAGGCCTAGAAGTGATAAACGGATATGACTCGGAGTGATAATACTCAGACGGTCATCTTGTGGAATCACTTCAAAGCCTTTATTACGAAGACGTTGAGCAATTTGAAGGAAAGTAGTTGAATCAACCACACCTCCAATGCCGAAGGTTGTTTCTAATTCAAGTTTCTTATCCTTAAACCAGTCTTGGATAAACTTAGTAACAAGTTTAAATTGGTCAGAAGTCAGATCCATTCTTAATCTACACTATATCTATAAAAGTACCTTAAGCCTTAATGCCATATTATAGATTATTTTTGCATCAATTTTATAAGAATTATAAATTATTTTATATTAATTTAAATACAAAATGATTTATTTTATAATCAATAAATTTAAAATTAAAAATAATAAATAATAAATAATATTTAAGTTATATAATTAAATAGTTTCTGTAGGATTTATCATCCATTTAGTCAATACTTTAATACAATTAGCACGTCCAAGACGGGCTGCAAGCACATCCTTGCATAGTTTTTTATCAGTTAGTTGCCAAGTAGGAAGAATAGATAATTGTTCAATAAGTTCTGTTTTAGTACCATCAACAATGGGCCACTGAATATTCCATCCATTTTGTTCAGAATTAGATAACCAAGTAGCAATAAATTTATGAAGATCTTGTGCATTTTGTTCAGAGGGAATTGCAACCCATCGTGCACGATAATCTGCTACCCAAATAGGATTATCATATTTCCAAGTAGAAGGATCAGAAGAGAATACAATATCTCCTTTTAGAGAACTATCATATTGTTTTTCACCTTCTTCAATATTTTCTTGAACAGCCGATTTCATAAGTACAAAGTGCATATTATTCATTAAAGCAAGTCCTGAGAATAGGTCTAAATAGTCTTTATCTTCAAATGGACTACCATTGTAAGATGCACCAATTAGTTCATTAATCTTTTTACGTTTACGAGAAAGGGATGTATTTTTAAGTTCATCTATTTGTTCTTGAAATTTTGTAGTTAATTCAATAATAATTTGTGTTCGTGCACCCTTATTAGATAATGAATATGTATTTGGATCTTGAATACAAGCAAATAGACTCATAATACCTGTAGGATTTAGATTAATTGCTGTATAGCCATTAAGGCCAAGTTTATTAAGGGATGTATCTAGGGATGTTTTTGCGGGTACAATCTCAATAGAATCAAGTGTGCGGGTCCTATTGGGATTATTTTCTGAATATGCAATTAGTTCTTTAAAGCTAACATTTTGATACTGTTTAACGGGAGTTGTCATTTTATTTACTAATATCAATTTATGCTTTAAGCCCATCAAATTTTATTATGAGTTATTTCATTTTAATTTTCATCCTCATCTACATAATTTTCATTTTGAATACGAATTACTTCTAATTCTTTTAATCGTTCAGCATCTTCTTGACGAGTTTTTAAACAAAAATTAAGATATTCTTTAATTTGAATGAAAGCTTCATTGCTAATATTTGCTAAATCAAAAAATATACCATTAGAATTTTCCGTATAATTTTCTTTTGTTTTACGAATAATTCTAAATATTTCTTCTTGTTCTGATTTTACAAGTATTTTTATATTTTCAAATACAGCCTTTCTTTCTTCATAACAGGATGTCATTTCTAATTCCGTAAAGATGTTCAAGATCTATTAACAACCGCATTTAGGATTCCTCTTCCTCTTCTTCCTCTTGTTCCTCTTCTTCCTCCTCTTCTTCACTTAATTGTTCTTCACCTTCTTCTGCTTCTTCTGCTTCTTCCTCCTCTTCTTCACTTAATTGTTCTTTTCCTTCTTCTGCAGTTAGACTACTTTGTTTTTCTTCTGGTACAATAACGGGGCCATCAGAATCAGATCTTTTAGTAATAAAGATTGCACTAGCAAGAATATAGGGATCATTAATTTGAAATTTAGAACGTTTTAGTTCAACCTCAACTTTGTCACCAATTTCAACTTCTTCATATTCTTCACTACCAATATGTAGATCTCGTGGCACTTGAATACGAATAGCATCACGGTAATTGACATATAGGCCCATCTTATTTTTACGGATTACTTCTCCAATAACTCTAACACCATCTGCTGGATAGATAATTTTTCCTTCAAGTTTTAAATAATAAATAGCATCACCAGTAAATCTTGCAGATTCAAAGTATCCCATAGATCGTGATAGTAGTTTTATAGTACCGGGAAGAACAAACCCTTGTTCAGAGCATTTATTTTCAATTAGTTGTTTGGCTTTTGTTTCTAGAAGTGATTCAATTGATTGTTTTTTGACTTCATTGAAGTCGCCTGGAGTTAGATTAATTTTCTTTTCAAAGAAAGCAGTTGATTCCATTCTTCTGTTTCCTAATATCCTTTTGTCTTTAGCTTGCCTCAATTTTTATTTATTCATCTTATTTCTTTCCAGGTCTAAATGTACCCTTATGACCACTATAAAATGCTTGAATTGGTCGGAAAAACCATTTTTTACCTTGTATTTTCTCCGTATCTAAATAACGAATTAATATATCCATTAATGTGCATGCACGTGTTGAATTTTTAATCTTTCTTGTACCAAGTAGGGATTCACGATTTAGATCAAAATCAGTCTTACCAGCAGCTTTAAGGATATCGCCTATTTTTACAAGATTTGCAATGTGTCCTGTCATTGTACTTACATTACCGCATTCCTTGCCTCTACCTACTTTTCCACCTTCATATGGAGGTTCTGCAGTTTTAAAAACAAAATCACCATTTTTAGGTACTAAAAATCCATATGGCTCTCCAGTTGTTCTATTATTAATACTAAATGTTCTTATTGGATCAGTTGAATCACGTTTAATATCATCAGCAATAGATTTTAAGCACGGTTGTCCACCTTCACATATATATAGTATTTCACCAGTTTTTGGATCCATAAATCTATTTACTAATATTTTACCAAATTCATATTGAGTATCCCTTATTAGTTCTAATAGGTTTAATCCAGATGAATATATTAAAAATTGTTGTTCATCTAATGTTAACCATTCATCCCAAAAAAATACTAATAGTGTTTTTCTAAAAGATTCTGAATTTTTTGTTGTTGATTTTTGAAATGATGTATAAAACCATTCAACCATTTCTAGAATCTGTTTATATTTCTCAATTAACTCAGTATCATCACGTGATACTTCAATAATTCTATTTTCTATTTCAACAGGTGGAGTAATATATTTATTACTCACTGATAATTGTTGACACCATTCAGTAATAGCAGACCAAACAGATTCAATAGATTCTTTTGTATTTATTTTCTCTTCTTCTTCAATTATTTCTGGCATTTCATATTCAAGTGGAGCAAATAAATCACGTTTTATTGGAAATTTTGCTACTCGAATTGCTAACGGAATACTTAAATCCATATATACATTTGGTTGAAATATATAATATTCATTACAATAACGAATATATCCAGTTAAATCTCCGTGTACAACCTGAAAGCTTTTATTATCTATAATTTCAGTTAATAAATCAACTATTGCTAAACGTGGTACATCTGCAAACATATCCCAAAAATTTGGCGATGAATAATACGATTGTTCAGCAAATAAAGCACGAATACGTTCTTTTAATTTATTTACACGCCATCTTGCTGCAAATTCATCATATGTTGAACTATCAAGTGTCAGATCCTTTATATCAATTTGTGGTTTACATTTATAATCACAATTTTCAATCCAGTCACATACTGCTGTAAATGGCATATCATTTATATCAACATTTTCACGTACTTTTCCTTGTGCATCAATTTCAGTAATAGATGGCTGACCTTTAATAACGATAGCTTGATTATTAAGATTGCAATCTAATGCAGATATTTTCATTGCTCTAGTAACTCTTCCAACTAAAACAGCTTTTTTAAATCCAATTCTATAACTATATAAATCAGCAGTTTCTCTTGAATATTCTGATGATGGAAGACACGCTGCATATAAATAAACTGTATTATTTCGTTTTTCTTTTGGAAGTGCACAGTGTGAAAGAAAACGAATTGCACGACCAAGAATTTGTTCTGTTTTATTTAAGTGAAACCAGGAATCAATTACGTGTGTTTCTCGTATAAAACGTAGATCTACACCTTCTGATGCAATTTGAGAACCTATTATTATTTTAATTTTAGCACCATCAGCATTATCAAAATCTCTTTGAGCGCGAATAGTTTGTTCATTGCGTGGTGAAAGACTAATATCACCTGTTAATAGACCATAATATGCTTGTGTAAAATTATGATTTGCATTCCCGTGTTCTTTTTCTCTTTTTGAACAAAGAGCACATTGTTTACCACCAGGAGTCTGTGGTCCATTTGCAAGTAAACCTGATTTTCGACCATATGGTAAATATCCATTAGCTTCTAGAGCAAGAGCAAGTGGAAGAGCACCTCCATTAACAAATCGTGTATATGCAAAAATACATCCTTCTGCAGTTTTAAGTCTATTAATTAAAAACTCAAATTTTGGACTATAATTAGCAAGTTCTCCTAACCCAAGCCATTTAGCACCTCCTTCTGTTTTAGCTCTATAACGAACTTCTCCACCAGAATTTTCTTTAGAAAATATAGTACTTAAACTATTAATATCTGTTCGTGCTCTATATGCATCTATGTCATCTCCTTCAGTATCATCAGTAGCAGGTACAATAAAATTACCTGCGTGAATTAATTTTTCAAGTGCAATAGTACTAAGACCTTTTCCACCAGGTGGAAGTGCATTCATAAATGCTAAAGATGCATTTAATGTATCACCACTAAGAGTAATAGGAACAATAGGTAAATGCTCATAAAATATCTTTTCAGAATCAGGGATTGTAGTTCCTCGTGGATTTAATGTAGGATATGAATTAAGAACTGGAATATTTTCTGGAAATAGACGTACTGGAAATGAAATTGGATTTTCACCTCTCATAAAACTTATATATCTTTGAGAAATATATGATAATAATTTATTTCCTTTTTCAGTAATATTACCATCTTTATCAAATATATCTGCCTCAGTAATAGTAGCCTGTTTATCATTTAAAAGAAGCATATTTAACATAAAAATAATTTCTTTATAGGTATTATACATAGGTGTTGCAGTTAGAGCACAAAATTTCATACCTTCAGAATACATAAGTACATCACGTAAATAGGGTGTAAGAATTTTGCCACCAACTGAATCACTTTCTTCGGCTTTGCCTCCTGGAACAGTGTCATCAGTATCAATAATATCACGTAAATTATGTGCTTCATCTACAATTAAAAGTTTTCCACTAAAATTTTTACGAATTCTTCGTTTTTTCTCTTGTAATTTAATTTCATCAGACGCAGTTTCTGGTATACCTTTAAGAATATCACGAATATAATTTGCAAATGAAATATAACCAAATACCTTATAACGTCTTTTTATTAATTTATTTACAGCTTTTTCAATTTTATTAATATCTCTTTCATAAAGAGTATTTGTTAAACGCATATATGTTGTCCCAGTACATTGAGATGCAGTATTTGGCTCAGAATTTTGGCCAATTATAACTTTTGTTTTATCAAAAATAGTTCTAAAAAATCCTTGTTGAATTGTTGGTGGTGCAACTAAAAATATTGGATTACGAGGAAATACTTCAAGCCACGCTTCAATAATTTGAACAGCAGCACAAGTTTTACCTACACCTACACCGTGAAAAAGAAGTGCTGACATATATGGTGTTTTTGGGGACATAAAATTACTGACAAATCTTTGAACAGGTGTAACCTCAAATGTTGAATCATCTTCACACGGATCTGTACGTGGTTTCCAGCTTTTTTGAAGACTTTCTGCAAATTCTCTTTTAGCAAGTAATTTTTGTAAAAATTCAGGATCTTTTATATCAGGATATGCACCTGTTTCATATTCCCATTTACTTAGAGCAGCAGATGGAAATAATTCTCTCCTTTGAAGTTCTGCTAGAATTTTATCTCTTTCATTAAAATCAATAACAGTTTCCCATAATTCAATAAGTTCTGGATTTGTTACTCCTTCAAAGTTTGATGGAGCAGTAGGTGATTCTTCTTCTGATTGATCTTCTTGTGAACCTTCTACTGATTGATCTTCTTGTAAACCTTCTTCTTGTGAACCTTCTACTGATTGCTCTTCTTCTGATTGATCTTCTTGTGAACCTTCTACTGATTGATCTTCTTGTGAACCTTCTACTGATTGCTCTTCTTGTGATCCTTCTACTGATTGCTCTTCTTGTGATCCTTCTTCTGATTGATCTTCTTGTGATCCTTCTACTGATTGCTCTTCTTGTAACTCTTCAGGTGATGCGCTAGGTTCTTCTTGTGGATTTTGTTGTAATATTTGAGGTTGTACTTGATTAGCATTTTCAGTCATTGAAGGCGGTAAAACTGGTGCAGCAACTGCCGATGAATTTTCTGCTGATTCTACATTACCTGGACTGCCATTAAAAGCATTAACATAAGGAAAATTAAAATTGTCAGACTCAGTTGACATTGCTATTTATAGAATAATATTTCATTTTATTATATAAACGCTAAAAGTCATAGTAAAAAGAATTTAAATATGAATTATTATTTTTGGGAAATACGATGAATTGATCGAGACAAATCATTTGTATAAATTGGATAGAAATTGCGCATAATTTTTCCTGCTTTTAGTAAAATTTCTCGTTTTTCTACATTATCCGGACGAATCTTTGAAATGGCTTCATCAAGAGAGCACCATTGAATATTACCAATTTCACGTACCATATGAGGATTATCTATATTCATTTTAACTTCTACAGATTTATTACAAATTGCAATATAATATTTATGACAATAATGTACTTGATTTGAACCAAAAAATGTTTCAGAAATAGGATAAGTGTTTTGAATAGTAATAAAATCTTGACGTTGAAGACCAGTTTCTTCCTGAAATTCTCGAATAGCACAATTTAAATCAGTTTCGTGTGGATTGCGACGACCTTTTGGAAATCCCCATTCAGGTTCAATCCATTTTGATGGGTTAGCTTGAATTAATTTAGGTAGTAAATCTTTAATTATTATAAACTTTTTATTAGAATTATCATAATCATTCTTATGAGATTTTATATTTGATGATTCACCCCATACACTATACCATAATTCATCAAATGATTTTGTTAAAATTAGATTTTGTTCTTTAATTGTCATACCTTTTAGTAGTCGAATTATATATTCTTCATCATATGGATTATATTTACCCCGAATAAATTCAACAAATGCAAGTGAATCTTTACGTTGAATCAATAAAAATTGAATTGAATCATTACTATTATTAATATTAATTGAACTTGAAAATAAAGAATTTGTTATATTATCATTTGTATAACGTAATGCAATAAGACCATAACTAGTAACAGGAGATAGGCAATTACGAAAAATATGACCACTTAGTCCACAGTTAGTGCAATGTTGATTACGGGTATTAATAGTATCCATTTATATTTTGATTGCTGATTATACAATAATAATTATTGGTCTTTATACTTTGTTTAGTGTGTATTGAAAGATATGTTATTAAAAAAAGAATAAATAGAATGCAATTTCCACCAAGTGTATGGGGTCCTTTTTTTTGGCATACAATTCATATTGTTGCGCTAGGTTATCCTAAATCACCAACCTATACAGATAAAAAATGTGCTAAAGAGTTTTATGAATCGCTTGCATTTTTAATACCTTGTATGGTATGCCGTGAACATTATAAGACACACTTAGGAAAAAATCCTTTAACACCTTTTTTAGATACAAGAAATGATTTATTAAAATGGACTATTGATATTCATAATGCAGTAAATAAAATGCTAGGAAAACCTGAATGGACTGAAGAAGAAGTTATAACATATTATGAACGACTTGGGCGCCGCAATCGATCACCTATTTGGACTAAAGAAGATATGAAAGAAGTTGATTATCGTTCATTTGTAAGAGGATTTATAACTGGAAGTGCTATATTAACTACAGCAGGTGGTGTATTCTATTTTTTAAGTAAAATTTAATTGTTATAAATCAATCAATAAAAAGAAATAGAATAATCAGATGAGTGTGAACAATAGTAAATTTAATATACAACAGTTTCTTCGTGGACTTAATAATAAAGGTAGTAATACAAAAGTAACTACGGGATATGTTTCTACACCAAATATAACTAGTACTAGTGTTGTAGGAGCAGCTAGTAGAAGTAGTTTTGGAAGAATTATATCATATTTGCTAGCTATAATTATTGTTATATTAGTAATATTATTATTTATTAATTTCTTTATTACACCCATATTTAGGTTAAGACCTGGTGGTCCCGGTATAATACCAGTGCCAGGATTTGATGATGGTAAGCTATATTGGAATAAAACTAGTCCAGGTATGATTCTAAATAAAGATTTACCTATTGTCTCTCAATCATTTGATTATACAGTAAATCTAGATGTTTTTATTCAAAATCCATTACAATTTTCTGTAGCACCACGAGTGTTTTTTAGCAGAGGAGCTAGTCAAAAACAAAAACCTTCTGGCGATACAATGTTAAGTGTTCTCGAAAATTATAATTTAGCTGCTGCATTGTTACCTGATACAAGTGATTTAATTGTTTCTGTTCTGAATATGAATAACAATATGGAAAATATTATTGTACCAAATATTCCAGTACAGGAGCCATTTAGATTAACAATGGTTGTTATGCAACAGGCATTAGAAGTGTATATAAATGGTAAATTGATAAGAACAAGAACATTTTTAGCTCCACCAAAAAGTGTTTTAGGTGATATTTATCCATCTACTGGTACAGAAATTAATGTTACTAAGGTACGAAATCTTAAAATATGGTCAAGAATTCTTTCAACTAGTGAAATTAAACAATCGACACCTTCTTTAAGTAAGGCTAGTGAATTTGGTGCAGGATCAATACCTTCTTCAAGTTGTTTATCAAATGCGGTAAATGATATTACAAATGATGCACAAAATATAATTGATCGCTATTCAAAATTATCTCTTGATACTGTTTCCGATGTAGATTCAAAACTTCTATAATCAAATAATAGTATAGAATGACATTAATTGCTTTAATAATATTTGGTGTTCTTTTATTATTGATAACACTTTATATTATTGTATATGTAATTTATCCAAGTTCTGGAAATAATGATGTATTGTCTACAATGACACCTTTAAATATTAAAAAAGATATAGTAACATCTGATATTGTACAGAGTACTATTTTGGGTACATCTGGTTCAACTGTTATGGGTTTCTTTTATATGTTAGATGGTGATAAAACTACAAAATATTCAAATGGATTTACACCAATAATGCAAGTAGAAAATAATTGGTTTTTAGAAATTGCACCTTCTCCATCTGGAAATAATAATTCAGCTGCTCAACTTCGTGTTCAAACAAATGATGCAGGACAAATGAAACAAGAAATAATTGAATTGCCACCTATTCCTAAACAAAAATGGATGTTCATTGCTGTTCTAAGAGACGGCCGTCGTTTTGATATAATTTATAATAATCAAATTGTTGCTTCACAAATTCTTGAATTCTATCCGGTTGTAATCAGTAGTCCATTATCAATTGGTAATAGTGGATTAAGTGGATCGGTTATTCACGTAATGATAAATAATACTCGATTAAGTCCTACAGCAGTTGAACGTGAAAGAGTAGCACATATAGATGCAAATGGTACGGTATTAGAAGCAGATACAATTGCAATTAGTTTCCCAGGATTAAAGCTATTTGCTCAATGCCCTTCCGGTTTACCCTGTGATCCTGTAACAAGACCGCCAAATAGTAATTTATTACAATGGAAAACACCTTATGCTTAAATAGATTTTTGTTATTTTTAGGAATATAGAATATCCCTGTAATTGACAGGATAATGGAAGCTGCTACTAATTCATCACCTATAGGGAGAATAATTCCTGTTTTAATTATTTTTGCTGGATTAGTTGGTTTATATTATTTATATCAATATTTATTTGGTCCAAAGGGAACAAATACTTATACATTACTCTCATCAACACAGGCAGCACATATTGATCCTAGTAAACCAATTACAATTACATCAAATAATTTACCAATTCTTTATGAAGGGGGTGAATTTACAATTTCTACTTGGATCTATATAAATAATTGGTCATATCGTCAAGGATTTAATAAATCAATTATTAGTATTGGTGGTCCTAATTTTGATACAATTCGTATTTATTTAGGAGGATATAAACCATCACTAAGTGTTCGTCTTCAAACTAAGGAAATTAATGGAGCAAATAATACTATTCCAAGTGGCGGAATAAATGTAACATTGGGTAATAAAATAGGTCAGACAGATTCACTTGATAAAGCAACAGAGAATGCAACTTTTAATATTTTACAGTCAGATTCTGGATTATTAGATGGTTCTCCATTATGTGATTTGCCTGAACTTGATTTACAACGCTGGGTAAATATTAGTGTTTCTGTTACAGGTAGAACAGTAGATGTGTATTATGATGGTAAATTAGCGCGTTCTTGTGTATTACCATCATTTTACAAAGTTGATGCTGGTGGTTATTCTGCTAATTTATTGGCATACGGTGGATTTGGTGGTGAGATTTCAACAACAACAATGTACGATTCTGCATTAAATCCTGAACAGGTCTATAAAAATTATATGGCTGGTCCTGAACCAATTACAAATGTTTTTTCTTGGATTTCTTCATTTTTTACACCAGGTATTACAGTTTCTGTTCAACAGTCCAAATAAATAGTAAATAATTAATACAAAATAAATAATACAATTTAATAAGAGGAAATAGATGGAGGCTTCAAATCAATTATTTAATTCTGGTCAAAGGCCCGGTATTATACAGCAAATTATTTTTGCATTAGTACTTATTGTATCTTTATATTTGGTCCTATTATTTATTGAGGTAATCTATAAATATATTAATCGTTTATCTATGAATAGAACTGTATTATTACCAAATACTTACAATATTGCTGATAAATCGCTTAATATTCCACAAGATCCAAATGTTAAAGGTTCCAAGCCTGTAAATCTTTCATCAAATGAACGTTCAGGTATTGAATTTAGTTATACATTTTATTTAAATATAGCACCCACATCATTTAGACAAGAATATGGATTATCTCATATTTTCCATAAAGGATATCCAGCACAATTTCCTCTTTTAGCACCCGGTGTTTATATGAGGTCTGATACAAATACTCTACGTGTCTATATGAATACATATAAAACTTGGAATAATTACGTAGAAGTTGAAAATATTCCTGTTGGCAAATGGGTTCATATTGCAATTGTATGTAATGAAAACTCTTTAATGATCTATATTAATGGAAATCTTGCTAAAAAACTACCATTTGATGGATATGCGCCTTATCAAAATTTTGAGGATATTTGCTGTTTTTCACAACGTAGAATTACTATGAAGCACTCATTAGTTCCATCCACAGATGAAAATGGTTTTGATGTATTTGGTTGTGCAACAGGTCAGCTCAGTCGCTTAAATTATTTTAGTTATGCTCTCTGTTATGCAGAGATTCAAAAACTAATGAATGAAGGACCATCATCTAAACTTGAATCAGCAGCATCATCAGGAAATGTTCCGCCATATCTGGATGATACTTGGTGGTCACAGGGATACTAAATATTAAATCTATTTATATACTAAATGAAGTATAGAAAGACAGTTAAAAATAAATCCAAATCTAAAAGAAGAACTTATCGTTCTAAAAAGGGTGGTGTTAATAATTTTATTCAAAGAAGAAATAATTTAAGACGCGAAATACAATCTATTATTAATAGAGCTAGAGTAATATTTCACACTAATATAAATGCAGATGAAATGATATTTGTTAATGAAATAAGATTATTTGAACCTGAAGCAGATTTAATCGATGCTCATTTTCATAATCATAATATGGAAGATATGTTAAATAGAGCTATTGAAGAAATTATGGGTATATTTGGACTTATAATTAATAATGATAGAACTATTGATTCTAATATTGAAAGTATACATAGTAATCCAAATAGTCAATTAAGTATACGTACTAATATAAATTTTAATTAAATTAAATTAAATAATTGATATGTGAATCTAAAGAATCATATATTAAATATAAGTTAATTAGCAATGCCAGGTGGAGGTCTATACGCATTAGTTGCTTACGGAGCACAAAATGTACTTCTAAGTGGTAATCCAGATTTTACCTATTTTTACAAAACTTATAAAAAATATAGTCATTTTGCGGAAGAATCTGTAACATTTTCAATGGATGGTCCTCAGGATTTATCATATGATCAACCAATTCAAGTTAGATTTAAAATTCAGCGTATTGCTGATTTAGTTCGTGATATGTATTTCTTATTTGATTTGCCTGATATTTATTGTAAATATTTACAGTTGCCATATGTAACACCATCTGGTACAAGAACTTCACAATATAATTTTGCGTGGGCAACACATATTGGTTGTCATATAATTCAAGAGATTGTGTTTTATATAGCTGGACAAAAAATTCAAGGTTTTGATGGTGCGTATATGATTGCAAAAGCACAGGCAGATTTAGATTCAAGGGCTTTTTTAAAATGGTCTAGACTTGTTGGAAATATTCCTGATTTATTTGATCCAGCAAATGGATTATATGCAGGAGGTTCAACTGGCACTGGTTATCCTTTAGTATATAATAATAATGGTCAACCACCTGCATCAACAACTACGCCTCCAAATATTAATAGACCATCTATATTTGGAAGAACTCTACAAGTACCTCTTCCATTTTGGTTTACTGAATCTACATTTGAGTCCTTACCATTAGTAGCTTTACAGTATCAAGAGTGTGAAGTTCAAATTACATTAAGACCAATTAATCAATTATATAGAATTTTAGATATTAATGGGTATCAAGTGGCACCAGGGTATCAATATAATCCATCGCCTATTCCTTTACAACCTGAGAATGTATATTATACTTCTGTATCAGATATTTCTGATGTAACAATAAATAATTTTTTAACTGATATTGGAACACCTAAACCATTATTAAATACATGGCCATTAAATCCAAGAATTCAATTAACATATGTATATTTAACAGATGAAGAAAGAGCACAATTTTCAAATCAGTCATTACAATATTTAATAAGGCAGGTTACAACATATCAATTTCCAGGTATAACTTCAAGACAATTTGTTGAATTACAGACACATAATCCTATTGAACGTTTAATAATTGTACCACGTCGTTCTGATTCTTTATTATATAGAAATCAAGTAGCAAATTTTTCAAATTGGTTAAATCCTTTAAGAGCGCCATTTATTCCAGCTGGAACACCTACACCAGCAGTTCCTTGGCCACCAAATGTTAATTTAACATCAGCTACAGGTAATTTAGTATTAAATGGTCAACGTTCTATTATGCGTGCATTATCGGTACTTGGAGATGGTAATTTATTACAAGAGGAAAAACCATTAGAGTATTTTACACAAGTTGTACCTTGGAAATATTTAACTGGTATTCCTGATCCAGAATTATTGGTATATCCATTTGCGCTTCATTCACCAACAACACAACCTGATGGTACTATTAATAGTAGTCGCATTAAATTATTTCAAGTTGATCTTAATGTATATCCTTTACCAGCAAATTCATTTTATCAGTATGATATAACAATTTATGTTGAGAATTTGAACTGGGTTAATATTGCGGGTGGTACAGGAGGTCTTAAATATGCACTATAGTTATTGTCTCCGTCAAAAATATGTGAAGTATATGGAACTATTAAATTCCTCAATGTTTTTAGAATGTCAGATAATACTAATACTGATACAGATAATATAGATGATACATCACTTTTAACAAATTTAAAAAATAAATTAACATATAAACTTCATAATGCTGCTTATGATCCAAATGCAAATAAATTTGCTTTAGAGCAGGCTAAAAAGAAAAAAGAGGAAGAAGAGAAAAAGAAACAAGATAAAACTGATGATACAACTACGGATAATACAGATCCTAATAAGTTTAGTTTTAAAAGAATAGTTAAAAGAACAGGTAATCAAGCCCTAACTATAATAAAAAGGGGATTTCTTCCTTTTATGGCTGTAATGCTTGCTATGATTGTAGCAAATGAAGCAATTATTTATTCTGTTCCTATACGTATTATTTTTTTCATTTTTACATTTTTAATAAGTCTATCTGTTCCTCCACTTGGTATACTTTTAGGTATTTTTTATATTTTTAAGGGAGGATATAGTTACTATTATAATCATATGACTGATCGTCCTAAACGAGAAATAATGCCAACAATTTATGCTTTACTTCCAATAAGTACATATAAACCAGCGTCATCGTTTGGTTCATTCTTTTTATATCCATTTACGTATCCAAAAACAGAGACGGCATTTGAGCAGTTACCAAAAACAATGAGACAATATTGGGAGGACTTAAAGAATTCTTTTGCTGATTTTGATAAAATTAAAAATTTACCATTATTTGTAGACGATATTAAACAGATTCAAAAAGATTTATCTGAACTTCATAATCCTAAAGGGCCTTTAATAAATTTTGGATCTAGTGAAGTTTCTACAAAACCAAATGTTCCTAAACCAGATGAAATAGCGAATGCTTCTAAACCAAATACTCCTAAATTATAAATTAGCGAATTTAAAAAATAAAACTATAAAGATTCAGAATGATTGAAGTATCTGTTGTAACGCCAACATATAATCGCCGTATGTTTATTCCAACATTAATTGATATATATAAAGCGCAAACTTATCCAAAGGAAAAAATGGAATGGATAATTATAGATGATGGTAGAGATAAAGTAAATGATTTATTTGAGGAAGCTTCTAAATCTATACCTAATATTAGATATATTAGAAAAGATGAAAAAATGCGGCTAGGTGCTAAAAGGAATGAATTAAATAGAGAGGCAAAAGGTGCAATTATAATAGCAATGGATGATGATGATTATTATCCACCAGAAAGGGTTGAATCTGTTGTTGATGCATTTAGAAAAAATCCTAAAATTGATCTAGCAGGAAGTTCAGAAATGAATTTATATTATATTGATACTAAAAAAATTTATACAATAGGTTCATATGGTGCAACACACGCAACAAATGGAACAATGGCGTGGAGAAAAAAATATTCAGATAATCATAAATATGATGAATTTGTAACAAAAACTGAAGAAGTTTCTTTTTTAGAAAATTATAAACATCCTATGATCCAATTACCTCCTTTAAGTACAATTTTAGTAATATGTCATACAGATAATACAGTAGATAAGAGTGAACTAAGAGATGAGCATTTATCAAGAGTGGGTATTGTTCAATCAAGATTTAAAGAGACACTGTATAAATTAGATGATTTAGTTAAAGATAAGAAGATACGGGATTTTTATTTAGGGCTATAACTTAAAGCTTAATAATAAGAAAATAATAATTAGAGAAATAGTATGTCTGAAGGTTTTTTATATGAAAAATTATTAGTATTAAATAATATATATAATAATACACTTATATATACAAAAGAGGAATCTAAAATTCCATTAATTAAAACAAAATTATTTCCACATCAAACTACATTAGTAAATGGTATGCATTTGTATAGGGATAAAATGATGAGAGGATTTATATTAGGAAATGAAGCAATAAATGGAAAAATTGGTATTATTGGAGATCCAGCGGGGACAGGAAAAACATTAAGTATTTTGGCATATTTAGCATCACAAAATCCTCCATTTCCTAAAATGACGTGTGAATTAACAAATAATAGTTCAAAATATTTTTTTTCACACGAATTATATCAATTATCTGAGACATCACAAACTAATTTAATTATTGTTCCTCATAGTTTATTTGGACAATGGAAACAAGAAATAGCAGAACATACTACAATGACATATGTTCCAATTGAAACAAAAAGGGCAATTAAAGGTACAGAATTAGTACAAAATATAATTAATAGTAAATTTGTATTAACAACTAATAAATGTTATAAATATGTACAAGAATATGCTCAAGAAAATGGTATTCAATGGAATAATGTAATAATAGATGAGGCTTCATCAATATATATTAATTCTTCTGATCCATTATTAAAATTTCAATTTCTATGGTTAATAACAAATAATTGGATTCCATTAATTTTTAAAAATCCATCTATTGTTAAGAGTAGTTTATATTTTTTAAAAGATAGAATTACAATGAATTCAGAATTAGAGAGTTGGTTAGTAGATAATATAAATATACATTATGAGGGTCAATTAGTATCATCATCATTTTTTAAAGAATATTTACCATTTTTTCATCAAAATAGAGGATGTCTTGTTTTAAGAAATTCATCTGAATTAATTTATAAAAATTTAAATTTACCTGAAATAATAGATAATACAATAAATTGTCGTCCAAATATAAGTTTAAATTCATTAATAAGTTATTATTTATCTAGGAATATTGAACCAAATATAAGTTCTGATAAAATTCCAAATTTATTTCAATCATTAAATATACAATTTAAAAATTTGGATGATTATTTAATAGATAAACCTATACAGAAACATAATTTAATTAAACGAAAAGTGGAAGAAGGAGAATGTGTAATTTGTTTAGATCAAGCTGAATATCCAACTATAGTAAATTGTTGTTATAATATATATTGTGCTAAATGTTTATTAAAAAATATGTTAATACATCATAAGTGTCCAACTTGTAGAGATGGATTAACAATTGATGATATATGCTGTTTAAAAAAATTATCATCTGAGGAAATAATTTTATCAAAAAATAAAAATGAAATATGTTTAGATATTTTAAATAAAAATAAAAATGGTAAATTTATTATTTATTCATCATTTGATAATATTTTTTATCAATTATTTGAAGAAATAGATAAATTAGGATTAAAAATAGAGAGAATAGAAAATAATCTATTTTCACTACTTAAGTCTGTTAAAAATTTTCAAGAAGGAAAAACAAATATATTATTTGTATCAAATGTAGATTTAATAAGGGGGCTATCACTTGCAACTACTTCCCATTTGATTTTTTACCACGAACTACCCGTTTGCGAGTTGAAACAGATTTTGACTCTTTCTGCGCAGAGGATTGGCCGTCAGCAGCCCCTAAAAGTGATTCACCTAAATTCTGAGATTCAAGTTTAACACCAAGTGTATCATATAATTTACCTGTTTGATGAGTAGCCCATTGAGTTACACATCGAAAAGGAATATTATGCTCATTAGAAACACGATTCATTTCCTTCCAGGCATTAAATAATGCAGATTGTTTAGTTAGAACAAGTGTATATTGTAATTCAGATGGTTCAGGAATTTTTGTAGGTTTTTCAAATTCTTGTAAGTATAAATTTGGATATTTTAATTTTAGACGATAAGATAATGGAAGAAGATTCCAGCATTGATGAAAAAATGCCCAAAAATCAGCTCGATCACTCCAACGTAAATAATCTAGAATTTCTTCATATATCTCAAATGGTACTTTTTCTAAAAAGAGTGGTAAATTTTGATGAAAAAGAAGACCTGCAAGATTAGCATCTTTTGTTTCTAAGTCAAGTTCATCATTTTCACTCCAATTTTCAAATAGTGTAAACCACGCAGCTCTTATTGCTATATGTATATTTTTATCCATTGATTCTTCTTTACCAGGATTATAATCACTAGACTTATCTTGATATATTAGACTCTGTGATACTTTTCTAATATCACCAAGTTGATATAATGAATCTGGAATATCTTTCTTAAAAAACTCAATTAGTTTTTCTTTTTTAGGCATTGAAACATAATGAACACAACAATATTTAAGCAATTGTTGCATAATTCTTCCCTCTAAAATATTACAAATTAAAATTAAAGGACAATCATTATTAAAATTACGTTTAGATTTTAAATAATCAAGTAATTCTTGCAATCCACCCTTTTCACCCTGTGATAAACCATCCATTTCATCTAATAATACCGCTCTACCATTTGGTGTAGTTGGATGAATCCATTTTGAAACACCTGTTTCAATAAGAAGAGGCATAATAGTTTGTCTGAAAGAAGATCCAGTTCGTGTATGGCTTGCATTAAATTCTTGAATCCAGTACTGAGCCTCTTTACAAACCCTATATACCATAGTAGTTTTACCAACACCTGGTGATCCAATTAATAGGAATGCAGGATGAGAACGTGTTTTAAGCCATTTTAACATAGCTTCTTCTATTTCAGGGTGAAGACACGTTGTATCTTTTTCTGGTAAACTGGTACGAACCATACTACACACTCTATACTAAATTTTCTTTACATTCAAACTCATTTTTATTTATTTTTTGAGTATATCTATATTTTTTTTTAATTATTTTATTTTTATTACATATATCATCTTCATTTTTAGACCAATTTCTATAAAAAAATAACGCCTCTTCAAAAATTGTTATATTAAATGTTTTTTTAACTTCTTCAATTATAGTTAAAGCATATACATAATCTGTTGTACCTTTTATGCGTATAACATTATAATTTTCATTTAATGCTTCCATTAAATAAGGTATTATATTCATATATTCTCTGTCAAAAATTATTTCATTTTTAAATAATTTTTTAAGAGTGACATCTGTTCCAAAAATATCAAAATAATCATTTTTAACCATTTTTTCAGAAATTATATTCATTTTATTTTTCCAAATAAATATATTTTTATTTAAATTATAGCATCCAAAAATAATAAAATATTTAGGTTGAGCCTTAAGAGTAAAATATATATCTGATGCATCTTGTATTTGTTTCTCTAAATGATACTTCCCAGATTGATTAACAATTGTAAATAGATTTTTATCCCTTTCAGTTAAATTCATATAATTATATTATTAAGTATAATTTTAAGCCATTAAATGAACTAAAAATATACAATATGCGTTCAACGGGAATCGAACCCGTGTTTTCACCTATACTTTCATTATGGAATACTCCGTTATGGAATACTCCGTTATGGAAGGGTGATATTCTACCACTAAACTATGAACGCTTCTAAGAATTATCTTAGGGATGTTTCCATCCACTCTAGTCGTAGATTACTTTTATAAGTTTTAAACGCATTAATTTGAAGGACAATTACTACCACCCCCGCTAGGAGCAATGGGTCCAGAAGGGGATATACAGCTTTCACCATTTGTAATTCCCTCCCAAGTTAAACCTGCAGCAATAGTTCGTTGACATAATTCAGCATTTTTAGCAGCTGGATCTGAACTTTTAGTCTGTAAAGAAAAATAATAATCATCTCCTATTGGAGGTGCACCACCCTTAGGGAAAACCTTTAATGATCCATTTTTACTAACACCAATTAAATCAATGCAAGATCCTGATGTAGTGCCATCAGGCATTTGACGCCCGTAATAGACTAAATAGTCTGGACAGGTATTAATTTGAGGAGGCCACGAAACCGGAGTTTTAGAGAATGTTGAACCAGGACTAAACCATTTTAATCCAAATACTATAAAAATAAAGAATGAAGCTATAAAAAATAAAATCCCACCAAGTGTTTGACTCCCCTTAATAAGTGTAAATGAAACACCTCCAATTATAAAAATTGCAAGAACAATATAAATTCCTAAATAGATATTGAACATTTCTCTATTATCTTACAACTATTTTATGATTCACTATTTAGCCCAAGAACTTTTTTTACACTATATTCTGCTGGTCTTGTATGATGTTTAAAACCATTAATTGTACAATCAAAGTCTAATACTGGATTTAACATATATTCTGGAATTTTATGATAAGCCCCTACCATTCCTCCAACTATTGCCGCATTTGTATCTGTATCACCACCTTTCATTAATGTAATTTTAATAGCTTCCTCATATGTAATTTCATAATTTCGTAAAAAATATATCGCCATTACAAATCCCCATCTAACGTGTCCAATCTGTCTAGTTGCATCCATATCACTTATATCAAGAGATTCTTCAAAATACCAATTCTTAACTTTTTCTGATGTTATTTCGTTTTTAACAAATTCTGTAGTTAATTCAAGTACCCTATATGGTGTTATACCTTTTAGGAGATGAATAATTGCAAAAACATAAATAGCATTCACTTCTTGGCAGACAATAGATGGATGAGATAGTCGTGCATCCTCTTTAGCACATTCTATTCCAATATTAATATTTAACTTAGGATATTTAACAAACCACGTAGCAATTGCAGTTGCTCTCATTAATGCACCATTTGCTTCAGATGTTTCATTTAATTTTTTAATAATATTTTTACAGCTTTCAATACTTGTAACATTTCGTCCTCTAAAAAAATCATAATATGTTTCAAATGCTAAACTACATGTTCTACCAATATCAAATGGACAAGATACATACCAATCATTATAGGCTTTCATAATAGTTAAAATTGGCGTAGTCTGACTAGAATCAAATGAAGTAAGTGCTTTCCATAATGTGAGTGTTAATTCACCATCATCAGTGATCTGCCCTGGTCCAACACGAATAGCCCCACCTCCAGGCATTGACATAGCCTTTAGAGCCATTTCTTCAGTAATCTCTTTATGACAAAATTCTAAAGTTGCACCAGCAGCATCACCAACTAAAGCACCTAACATAGAATTCATTTTGCTAATATAATACTTATATTCTTTTAAGTTTATAAAATAATAAAATATTTATAAAATATTAAATTATATCAAAAAATTAATCTGAACTATATAAATTTACTAGTTAAGAAATTTATAGCTGTTCACCGACACGGATGCCAGCAACAGATACAGTTAGAGGGTTAGAATTGCTACCACTAGTTGCAGCAACAACACCGCCCACAGAGATTGGGATGTAATATGTGTTGTAACCATCATCACCAGCATTACCACCAGAAGGTAGCTGACCAGGTAGGCCAGTTCCATTCATACCAGCACCAACACCGAATGTAGTGGAAGATGTGGCAGATGGGACGACAACTGGTGTGATAATTTGAACAGCACGGAAGAATCCAGGAGCACCAACAGTTGATCCATTATCAGCAGAGACACCAGCTTGGATAGTCTTACCCATATCACGGAGAACAGCGCCAGTAGGGACAATTGGTGTAGAGGCCACCATGTAGCCTGGAGGATAGTTACCTACATAGTTGCCAGCACCAGCAACAAATACATAGTAGTTAACACTAGTAGTTAGTAAGATAGTTGAACCAGTGACGCGTTGTCTTAAGAAACTTTGGCAAGAGGACATTTTATATTCAGAGCTTAGAAAAAAAACACGGAGGGTGGATAGAATGTCTTCGTCAGCCGGTGCTCCAATCCCTGATTTTGAGTTTCCGTATACCGCCTATGGTTATGGCGGCCAGAATGGTAGAGTAAATTTAAATCCAAGAGAAGGTGCTGGTGGTGCTTCAGTACCGGATTCGGCAGGATTTAGTTATCCAAAACAAACTGAAGTAAATTTTGCATCAGATATGCTCCGGGGCAACTGGGACCATAATGCTGTTTCTGATGCATTCTTTACTCGAAAGAACGTAGATGTAATTCAGAAGGAAATCCAAAAAGAAGTATACCGTATGAGCGGACCCAAAAAATGGGTAATTGATCCTCAAGATGTAGATGAAATTAAAATGATTATGCGTGCAATGTATTTACAGTATAGTAGAAATAATACATTTAATATTGAAGGACAAATAAATGAATTAAATCAATTAGTTGTTAAATGGTCAGCCCCCCGTATAATGTCAGAAATTGAACAATATAATTATTACTTAAATGATATTTCTCACCTACCAATTCCAATTCAACAACCAATAAGTATGTCATCTGCTGGTACTAGATCACTTCCCTTCCAACCACAGATGTAATGCACTTTTTAGGAAAAAGCGCCCAAAAAATAATTATGCTTTTTAGAAAAAATACTTCTAAAATATATATAATAACTAAAAATATATATTAATTTTTATTTTATTTTAGTTATTTAAAGTAATATACTTTCTACTTAGCAATAACTGGTTTGCGTTTCTTAATGGGTTTACTACCAGGTGCATCAGATTTTGCAATTGAGGTAGAATCTTCAAGTCTTACCTCAGACATTTTCTTCCAAGCTACTTCAAAGTCATCTAGATCTGATACCCATAGTGAAGATGCAGTTTCTGCTTCCAGTCGTTCAATCTCTTCACGCTTATCTGTAATTTGTTTATCAAGTTCAATTACTGCAGATTGTTTTACACGATCAATGCGCATCTTTACACAATACTCATAAGAATCATAACTATCTGGTGCACTAGGATTACTTAGAGGAGGAATATCACATACCTTTAGTTGTGCTACAATTTCCTCATCACTCTTTTTCTGAAGAATTAGACGCTCATCTAGAATTGCTTGAATAAAACGACGACGTGCATCAAGTTCTTCAATCTGTTTCTTTAGAGTCTCCAGAATACTCTGACGACGAGCCTCATACAAAGGAAGACGTGTCTCAATAAACTTTTCAAGAATATCACCAATGGTTTTATACTTTACAATATTAAACTCTGTATCAAAACAAGTCATATTTGTAGTTTTCCAGGATGTTTTGAGTTTAAATTTCTTCTCAAACTTCTCCTTATCATCTTTTGCAGCTTCATAACCATCATCTATAAAGTATAGAATAAACTTTACATCAATATCATTATAGAGATCATCAAATCCTTTAAATCCTACTGGTTCACCATCATCTTTTGAAGCACGTGTTCCCTTAGAACCCTTAGAAACCACACTACCACCCTTTTCAACTTTCTTGGCCTCTTTTTTTGCATCTTTAATTTTCTTATCATCCATTTCACATAGTTCATCTAGGAATGTTTTATAGTCTTTAGTCCAAGTACCAACTGGAAGTTCAGTGATAGTTACAGTCTTCTTATCATCATTAAATTCATAGAGGCCTTTAGTTACCCAGGTATTTTCATCTGTGCGAACAGTTTTTCCCTTGAATCCCCACCACCAAGGATCGAGAGGTCGATCTTCAAGTGTATCAATATTACCAAGTAGGCGATGACGAATTAGAGATACAATGTCATCTGGTTTATGTGGAGGAATATCAGTTGAATAACCAGTACCAATACCTACTGAGCCATTAATTGCTAGAAGAGGTACAACAGGTAGATAGTATTCAGGCTCAACAAGTTCACCATCATCATCTAGAAACTTTAGAAGACAACCATCCTCTTTTCTAAAGATTTTACTAACAATATCCTCCATATAGGTATGAATATAACGAGGAGAAGCAGAATCTTTACCACCAAGTAGTCGAGATCCAAACTGACCCACAGGCTTTAGTAGATTAATATTGTTAGAGCCTACAAAGTTTTGCGCCATACCAATAATTGTACTATTAAGTGATGCTTCACCGTGATGATATGCAGCGTGTTCAGAGACATAACCTGCAAGTTGTGCTACACGAATTTCCTCTTTTAGATTACGTTTGAAACAACTATAAAGAATTTTACGTTGAGATGGTTTGAGACCATCAATGAGATGAGGTAGAGAACGGATATTATCAGCATTACTAAAGTGAATGAGTTCATTATTTACAAAACTAGTGTAAGGAGCCTTACCATTTTCTGCAATAAGCATTTTAGTAGGATCATATTTACTTAGCCATTTCTTACGGTCATCTGCCTGTTTCTTATTAAAGGCTAGATTAATACTCTCATCGGTTTTATCATCCCATTCATACTTGATTTCGTGTAGGTCTTTGAACCATTCACGAGCCTCTGCAGGAGTAGATGTACCCAATCCCTTATAATATTTAATTTTCCATCCATTTAGGGAATTTGTTTCTTTCCAAGCATTGAATTCAGGAATAGAATAGAATGAGATTGTAGATTTACCCTTAGATGCTTTAAGGATAGGAGTAAGAAGAGTGTAGAGGAAGCCAGATTTCATAAGTCCTGGCCATTCTGCGTGAAAGAGATTCATAAGTAGACCCTTAATGTGAGAACCATCGTGATCCTGATCAGCCATAACCATTACACGCCCATAACGAAGTTCAGAAACGTCTTTATAGTTCTTGCCTTGTTCCAAACCTAGAATCTTCTTAATTGCAGTTAGTTCTTCATTAGCATTAAAGCGTTGAATAGTGATATCACGTACATTAAGTAGTTTACCACGAAGAGGGAATACACCCCAACGCTCACGACCAACTTCTTTGAGACCAGAGATTGCAGATGTAGCTGCTGAATCCCCTTCTGTAAGAATAAGAGTACATTCCTTAGATTTAGCAGTGCCTGCCCAAAGGGCATCTTCTAGTTTAGCCATACCACGAATAGTTGTACGTTTTTTACCATCTGTCTTTTTGGTATCACGTAGATTCTTAGCCTCAAGTAGATATTTGGCTTCATCAAGGAGCCCAAGTTTTACTAGATTTTGAATGAGTTTACCAGAATATTCAGGACGAGAGCCAAATTCACTAGCTGGTGTGGTAAGGAATTCTTTACTTTGGCTGTCAAAGCTAGGGTTAACAATAGTAGAGTTAATGAATAGAACTACAGAATTCTTAAGTTGGCCAGGTTTAATATCTACTTTTTTAGTCTTTGCAAAATCACAGAAGTCAGATAGTACTTTGCGAGTTACATTTTCAACGTGTTTACCACCCTTCTTAGTATTAATACCATTTACAAAGGAGATATGTTTATCTTCAGGAAGATCCTCATCATCTGTATAAAGATGACGAGTAAGAACTGCACCAATCTCCCAACGAGGGCCACATTCTTCATATGCGAATCCACTCATACCATCACGAAGAAACAATTTAATAAACTTTTCAAAAGTATTATTAGTTACAGCGGTTCCATTCCAGGTTACTTTTACGTCTTTACCAACAAGTGAGGCGAGTTCAATGGTGCGAGTATGAAAGATAGCGATCATATCATCACTAATACCTGAATCCTGAAAAGCACCCGCAAATAGTTTGCGATCAGGAATGAAGGTAATCTTAACAAAGCCCTTACTGGAAGTAGATTTTTTAATAGATGCTTTTTCAACCTTAGTCATATTATCATACCAGGATTGAGTATATTGTTTACCAGATGCAGGACAACGAATATCAACAGTAAAGAGTTTAGATAGAATATTTGTTAACTTTGCACCATACCCATTCTTACCACCAACAATTTTTTCTTCCGATTTATCATAGTTGCTAGAAGTAAGTAGGTGACCAAAGATTAGTTCAGGAATCATTACTTTGGTTTCGCTATCTTCTTCAATAGTGATGCCATCGCCATCATTTTCAACACTAATAAATGTGTCGCCATCTTTTGAGGAAACTGAGATATCAATATGTTTAATTGGGGTCATACCTGCAGTAATAATAGAGCGTACATACTCGTCGCGGGCATTGACAAGAATTTCATCAAAGATTTTATAAAGACCTGGGTTAAAGTTAAGTTTACGCCAAATCATCTTGTTAGAAGAGGCATCATAGGTCCAACGAGTTTCCTCATTGGTCTTAGTACTACCAACATATGTATCTGGAAGTTCCAGAATATGTTGATGGTGTGTGTGCTTTTGATACTTGCGAGTAGCCATTCTTGGAGTAAGATATATAACGAGTGTTTAAATAGAGTTACGGCTTTAAATTAAATAAATTCTTAAATCAAATTTTATAATATTTATATTTGAAACTTAATTATAATTTATTTGTATGTAACTATATAAGCATAAAAATTGACTTAAGATATTATCATATAAATTATGCGAGCATATATTAGGTAGAGATGAATTTAGAGGAGAGTCTTTCATCCAAGATTTTGACGAATGTTGATATTATAGCAAAAATTTATAATATTGTAACAGATGCTGGAAAAAGAGCAGTAAAGTCTAATATTGTAATAAGTAGTGCAAATGATGTTAATATTATTAAATCTGGAATTAAAGGGGTAAATAGGGTTACAGCTGATTGTAGAGGATTAAGATTATATTCTTATAGAAATAATACAAATAATTCAAGTAAAAAATGTATAAAATCAAACGATTATATGATTACATATGATGAAAATGATATTATGATTCTTGGTGGTGCTGCCTTAAATGTATATGATTATTTATTAAAAGATTTTAAACATCGTCGTGGAATTGCAGCAATGGAAGAATATATTAAAAGAAAAACATCTGATATTGATATTGCTTGGTGGCCAAAATTAATATCTAATATATCAAGTCCTATTATACAAGTTAATAATGAAATTGTAGTATCATCCTCAATTGCTATAATTGATCTAGTTAATGAATTTAAAAAAGAATTGGAAATAGAATTTGGAAAAAAAGAATTTCTAGATACACTTAAAGATCAAATTAAACTATATAAGAATAATGTATCAGATAATGAATTAAAATTTTATATAAAACATCAACATATATATCAAGCAGGTGTTCATAAATTAGAAGTTGTATTTAATATTAAAAATTATCTTATTAATTTAATTGATATAAGTATTCACGATGGTGGTGCATCTCAAAGATATGATAGTGAAGGAAATGAAATTACAGAATTATTGCCTATGGTTATGGATCCAGTGTATTGTACTTCTAAACAGGCTGAATTAAATTCTATTGTTTCGTTTCCTATTAAGATTAAAAATGCGGATGTAACTATTAGATTGCCAAATATTTATTCATTTATAAAACAACAAATGTTTGCATTTAATAATCTTACTAGGCTTACAAATGATAAAGCAAAAATTAACTTTAAACGTGTTGAATATATTAAACTGCTATTAGAAAAATCAAAAGAAGAGAATGAAAATGCTACTAAAATTTTAGATGTTGGACCTTTTAGAAGGTATCGTATTTCAGAATTAAATAAAATATATACTGATTTCAATAATTTATATACTATTTTAAGAAATCCAAAATATCAAACAAAATATAAAAATGCAATGTTTCAAAATAGAAAAACAATTGAGGAATTAATAAATAAATATAGGACAGCTACTCCATATGAATTATTTACAATGTCTGATATTACAAAATCTGTATATTATAATGAAGACATTAGTAATATGATTACAGAATATGATGAAATTAAAACAAAAATAAATAAAATTAAAAGTTATAATGAAAATATAGAAAAAATGAGAGCAGAAGAAGCTAGAATAAGAGAAGAAGAAATACAAAGACTTCAAGAAG
>VFQS010000220.1_pt1 | contig 74750 bp, 63 predicted proteins | sample 3512361 | NCBI WGS metagenome assembly VFQS01 (sample SAMN10412375, study PRJNA504923) | tailings metagenome | isolation source: Relicate 1 Philex TSF3 active mining | place: Philippines | reverse complement strand
CGCAACTTCCGCCGTGACAGGGCGGTGCTCTGACCAATTGAACTACAGTCCCTTTCGTTTCAATTAAATTTAACATAATTTTTTTCATATGTCTAAATGTTTTTTCCATTTCGTGAAAAAAGTTATAGAACAAAAACATTTTAATTTCTTTATTCAATTAAAGCGAAATTTATACTTGACTCAAAAGCTTAAAGTTCCACTTTTTATAAATTCCAGAAAACAAAAAAGATCGGATAAAAACTTATTAGCTTTAATTATAGGAGATTGACTACTACTAAATATTTTCATGGTTATGGAAAATCTCTTTTAAACAATGTCTTTTTTCTGATTGATTTAAAAAGCCCAAAAAAGAATAAAAAATAAGCGGGTAACGCGATTCGAACGCGCGACATGCACCTTGGCAAGGTGCCGCTCTACCACTGAGCTATACCCGCATCAGAAAATTTATTGGTGCCTGCTACTAGATTCGAACTAGTGACATTCCGCGTATGAGACGGATGCTCTAACCAACTGAGCTAAGCAGGCTTATTAATAGAATAACTTATAACATCAAAAAAATCAAGGAATTTATTATGAAAAAATAAATATGTCGACTATAAAAGAAGAAAAACTAATTTTTTATTAATCCATGTAGTTGGTTATACCAAAATTATTAAAAATATTTCTTTTGTGATTTGTGATTTTCGAAAAAAACGTTTTTACTTAACCAAAATACCTATATTTTGTTTTCCATAAAGATTTATGACCTGAAAAAAAAGATTTTCAGGAATGATCCAGAGTCGATGTTTTTATGTTTATCAAAAATAGATCTTTAGAATCACCAAAATGCGTGTATTTTTTTTATTTCTCCAAATAAGTTATTTAAAACCAAGTTTTTAATTTATTAAAACTAAAAACCTGGTTTTTTAATTGAAAATTATTTCGAAGTAGCTGAAAACTCTTCAAGATACTCTGTTAAAGCTTCTTTTAAAATAGTTTGAGCTTCATCAGTTAATGTATTAGTAGAACGAAGAATTTCACCATATTTCGGTTTATTCGTAGCTAAATACTGACGTAAACCTACTAAAAAAGCGCGAACACGGTCAGGTGCAATTGAATCTAAATAACCATTTGTACCTGCATAAATGCTTGCGATTTGATCTTCTAAAGAAAGAGGTGATGATTGAGCTTGTTTTAATAACTCACGTAAACGCTGACCTCTCGCTAATTGATTTTGAGTAGCTTGATCTAAATCTGAAGCAAATTGTGAAAATGCTTCTAATTCAGCAAATTGAGCTAATTCTAATTTTAATTTTCCAGCTACTTGTTTCATAGCTTTAGGTTGAGCTGCTGAACCTACTCGAGAAACTGAAATACCAACATTAATAGCAGGTCGAATACCAGCATTAAAAATGTTAGCAGCTAAGAAAATTTGACCGTCAGTAATTGAAATTACATTAGTTGGAATGTAAGCAGAAACGTCACCCTCTTGAGTTTCAACTACTGGTAACGCAGTCATACTTCCACTACCTAACTGATCATTTAGTTTAGCAGCACGCTCTAAAAGTCGTGAATGTAAATAAAAAACGTCACCTGGGTATGCTTCGCGGCCTGGTGGACGGCGTAATAATAAAGACATTTCACGATACGCTTGAGCTTGTTTTGTTAAATCATCATAAATTACAAGAGTATGACGATTTGTATACATAAAATGTTCTGCTAAAGCAGCACCTGTATATGGAGCTAAATATTGTAATGTAGCAGGAGAATCAGCTGTTGCCGCAACAATAATTGTATAATCCATTGCACCACGTTCTTGCAAAGTATTTACTACTTGTGCAATTGATGAAGCTTTTTGCCCAATTGCTACATAAACACAAATAACGTCTTTTCCTTTTTGATTTAGGATTGTATCAACAGCAATTGCTGTTTTTCCTGTTTGGCGATCACCGATAATTAACTCACGTTGACCACGACCGATTGGAATCATTGCATCAATTGCGATAATTCCTGTTTGTAATGGTTCATGTACTGAACGACGTGAAATAATACCAGGAGCAGGTGATTCAATAAGTCGAGTGCCGTTTGTTAGAATTTCACCTTTACCATCAATAGGTCGAGCAAGAGAATTTACTACTCGTCCTAAAAAAGCATCACCAACTGGAATTTGAGCGATTTTACCTGTTGCACGTACTGAAGAACCTTCTTGAACACTTGTCCCTTCACCCATAAGTACAGCACCAACGTTTTTTGCTTCAAGATTTAAAGCGATACCTACTGTACCATCTTCAAACTCAACCAATTCACCAGCCATAACTTTTTCAAGACCATAAATACGTGCAATTCCGTCTCCAACTTGAAAGACAGTTCCTACATTTACGGCTTTTACTTCTTGTTTATACTGTTCAATCTGCTGTTTGATAATACTACTAATTTCATCAGGTCTAATTTTTACCATGGTATGCTGAACCGCCTCCTACTTTTGACAAAAATCAACAAAAATCTTTTGTCAAGGTTTTACCAAAAACTTAGTTTTGATATACGATGTTGTATTAATTGGCTTTATAATTCGTAAATAGTACAATTTGAAAATTATTCACTGCACTATGAATTGAAGAATTTAATCGTTGATTAAGTTTTTCACGAACTTGATGCAATGCCAATTTTACTAATTTTTGAGCAAGTTCATTTTGAGCCTTTTGTTGCTCGAACTTTAAGGTTTCTTGCTGAAGAGTACCTAAACGTTTAATATCTTCTTGGGTTTGACGAACAAACTGATTTTTTTCTTGTTCAATTGTAACAAGTGCTTGCTCACGAATTTTTTGAGCTTTTGATTTTGCTTGTTCTAATTGAAGTTGAGCTTGCTCCAATCTAGCTTGCGCTTCTGAAGCACGTTGATCAGCTTCTTGAAAATTATTTAAAATAGTTTGTCTTCGGTTTGCAAGAAGACCTCGCAAAGCATCGCCAACATATGTAAGTACGATGGCCAGCACAACTGCTAAATTTAGCACATTGGTTTCTAATATATTTGTATTAAACCCAAAATGCCCAGCCAAGATTAAAGAAGTGCTGAAAAGCATAAAAATCCCCTTAATATTAACACTGACAAGACATTAACAAAAACATATTTTTTTATGGTTCTGACGACTTCCCAAAAATCCATGGTCTCGAAAATAAATTTTCAAGAAAGCAACACATGTTTTTCCAAAAAATACATCTATTCGCTTCGACCAAAACTTTTTGGCGTAGTTAAATATATTTTTGTATTACGAAAATACAAGTATTTCCCTAAAAGAACCATGTTTTTGGTTCACGTTTTGTCACTAAAGTTTTTTAATACTGTGTTTTACTAATAATTTTTTTTTTCAAATTATTCTTGGCCTAAAATTAACTTTTTGGCCCGATAAAACCCACATTTTATAAACATACCCAAAAAAATAATCACAGCAAAATGTCTTCGACAAAAAAATAAGTTTAGTTCCAAAACCTCAATTATTTTTATGTCCAAATAAAAGGCCACTCCTAATCAAAATACATGTAGTTCAGCGATCCAAAAATTTTTTTTGGAAACACAAAAACTTGTTTTTGTCGATAAAAAGTTTTTTGGAAAGTTATAAAACCATTTATCGGTGAATAATCATATTAAAAAAATGTACTATAAAAAACAAAATTAAAAAATATTGAAAATTAAAAAATTCAATTATTCTTCAACAAAAATTCATCTAGCGATTTCTACAAAAACGTGGGTTTCAGGTCAACAAAATAAATGCATTTTGTTTTCTTTAACCATCTGGGGCAGGACCTTGTTTTTGTCGAAATTCTACTCTCTTTAAAAATGGCTTTTTGCAGATGACAAAAAATTATTTTTATCATTAAAAAGAAAATTGAAAAAGTCGAAAGAATCAAGAATCACTAAATTGATTCTTGATTCTAAAGAATGTTTAAAAATTAAGAAACAAATGGGTTTGCGAATAAAAGAGCTAATGCAACAACAAGGCCATAAATAGTTAAAGATTCCATGAATGCGAAGCTTAATAAAAGAGCACCACGGATTTTACCTTCTGCTTCTGGTTGACGAGCAATACCTTCTACTGCATAACCAGCAGCAGTTCCTTGTCCCATACCAGGTCCAATAGCAGCAAGACCTACAGCAAGACCAGCAGCAACAACACTTGCAGCAGCGATAAGTGGATTCATAATTCTTTAACCTCCAATGGATTTTTTATGTAAAAAGTTATTTAATAATTTCGAAGTTAACGACGAAAATCGGTAATTACAAAAACATATTTTTGTTATTCGACGTGTCTTCGTTTTTGAATTCTGAAAAAAAAAAGAATTTTTTTTCTGACTATCATTAACAAAACAAAGTTTTGTGATTAAATGCCATCATTTATGCAAAAAAACTTTCTCTCTCTATGTTAAAAACATTATTTAAAACTCTCTCGAAAATTTTTTTTTCGGATAGTAAATTTATTTCACTTATAGGAAAAAGTTTTTTATTCAATATAAGTTTTGCAATAAAGACTCGTAACTTAGACAATTAAGTTTTTTTCTTCGTTTGTCATTTAAATGATTTTTATTCTTAAAAAAGTTTTAAATTATTTATCTATTCAAAACTTTTCTTTTATTTTATCAAGTCTTTGGTGTAGAAGAAAAGCACCACCAAAAACTTTGAAATTTTAGTGATGGTCTTCAACAGATTCTCCGATATAAGCACCAGCTAAAGTGGCAAAAACAAGAGCCTGAATAGCACTTGTAAAAAGTCCTAAAAGCATAATTGGAATAGGAATAATTAAAGGAACTAAAGTAATTAATACACCTACAACTAATTCATCTGCTAGAATATTACCAAAAAGTCGGAAACTTAAAGACAACGGTTTTGTAAAATCTTCCAGAATATTAATTGGTAATAAAAACGCAGCAGGTGAAATATAACGCTTAAAATAACCTAATCCTTTTTTACTAATGCCTGCATAAAAATAAGCAATTGATGTCAAAAGCGCTAAAGCAACAGTAGTATTAATATCATTAGTTGGAGCAGCTAATTCACCATTAGGTAATTCTAAAATACGCCATGGTACCAAAGCTCCTGACCAGTTTGAAACAAAAATGAATAGAAAAATAGTTCCTAAAAAAGGTACCCATTTTAAATATTCTTCTTCGCCGATTTGAGTTTTTGCCAAATCACGAATAAATTCTGTTACATATTCTGTTAAATTTTGTACTCCTTCTGGTGCTGAAGGTCCATTACTAGCTGTTTTTAAATTTTGAGTTCCCAGGAAACCAATTACAGCAATAATTCCTAATACAATCCAAGATGTAATTAATACTTGACCGTGCACTGGATAAGCACCAATTTGCCAATACCAATGTTGACCTACAGAAACTTCTGCTAAATCAAACCAGACATTTGTCATATAATTTACTCCATACTATAGTCGGCGACAAAAAAATCTTTTTGTCTGTCCCTTTCTCTTTCTCAAAAATAAATTTTTGAGACCCTAAATTTTTGAAACTATGTTTTTTTCGAATAGCTTTGATTCGAAAAATTTTTGGTGGTTTGAGAAAAGGATCTTTTTATTAAGATGAACTAGTCAAAAATTTTACTAATTAACGAGTTAGGCGTTTTGAATCTCCAGGTTTACTTTTTTTAGTTACTGGCGAAAAACGACGACGAGAAATTTGTTTTGAATTTTGTTTTACACTTTTTACAGCTTCACGCTCACGATAACGAATTTGTCCTGTTTGAATTGCCTCTTGAAATGAACTTAAAAGTAATCGAAGTGCTGACACAGAGTCATCGTTTGCAGGAATAAACCAATCTGCTAAACTTGGATCACAATTACTATCTAAAAGAGTTACAGTAGGAATCCCTAATTGTCTACATTCTTTAACAGCATGAATTTCTTCTGTTTGACCGATAATGATTACTACTCCGGGTAGTTTAGACATGTTCTCTAAACCTGACAAATATTTCTCAAGACGATCTTTTTCACGTCTTTTACGCGCAACTTCTTGTTTTTTTAAGAGATTCCAGTCACCACGCTCTTCAGCTTGTCTATATTCTTGAAGTTTTCGAAGTGATTTTTGGATAGTTCGCCAATTTGTTAACATTCCTCCAAGCCAACGCTGATTAACGTAGTAACTATTACAACCTAAAGCTGTTTTTGCAATTAACGGGGCAGCTTGTTTTTTTGTTCCAACAAATAAAAATGTTTTTCCTTTTCCGGCATTTTCTTCCAGAAAATTGAGCACTTTGTTTAAAAGATAGTAAGTTTGTACTAAATCTAAAATGTGACGACCGTTTCTTTCACCATAAATATATGGTGCCATACGAGGATTCCATTCGCGAGTAAAATGACCAAAATGCATTCCACTCTGAATCATCTCTTCTAGTTTAACTTGTTGAAGCATTTATTTTTAAAAAAGTTTATTTTTTTGCAACAAAATCAAATTTTTTTAAAACTAAGTTAAGATCAATATTGAAGTCTAGTGGATCGATAATCTTAGTAAGTAGGAATTTTGTCACTTTTTCTATCAATCATTTTAGAACAAAAAATAATAGATTTAGGCTAACAAAAACTATGTTTTGTATTCCCAAAAAGAAATTTTTGGGACCACCGAAGGGATATTTTTTGCAAGGTATTGTAAAAATTTTTTCCGTCCTACAGAAATTTTAAATTTATTTAATTAGAAAAGTTATCAATTTATGTCATTTTAATAATTAAAATAAATAAATTTCAACTGATTAAAAAAAAATTTTTGTAAAAAACTCCACATTTTTTGATCTTTCAATAGTCATTATGGCGAAAAAAGTTTTTGTTTACAAGCACTTGAATTAGAATAGCCTGCTATCGGAGTCGAACCGATAACCTTCGGTTTACAAGACCGATACTCTGCCGATTGAGTTAAGCAGGCTTTTTGTTTTTGGTAAATCTATGATACCTTTAAATTTCGTAATTTTCAATTTTTTAAAGTTTATAAATTTGGGTTATCTATGATATACTATTTACTAGTAGTAGCCTATAAACCTTTTAATTGATTTTTAAAATTAATTATGTTAACACTTAAAATTTTTGTTTATACTGTAGTAACTTTTTTTGTTTCACTTTTTATTTTTGGTTTCCTTTCAAACGATCCAGGTCGTAACCCAGGTCAAAAAGAATTGGATTAATTTTTCTATTTTCTAAAATTTTTTAATAATGAATATTTAATCTTAATTCTAAAAATTAGAGAAACTTTTTTTTCGGTTCGAAGTTTATTTTGAGCCGAAAAAAAGTTTGATCTAAGAAAAAAATCCTCTAAAATCTTAATTTTTATTTTTTATTCACATTTCATTAGAAAACGTTTTTGTGAAAAAAATTTAAATTTGTACTCTTACCATCCTTATTTTAGTTGGAGAGTTTTTTTCTTCTCTCCACATTATGACTTAAATAAAAAATTTAAAATTTCCTGGAGAATTGCTTTTATGCCACGCTCACAACGAAATGATAATTTTATCGATAAAACTTTTACAGTAATAGCTGATATTTTATTAAAAATTTTACCAACTTCTAATAAAGAAAAGCAGGCATTCAGCTATTATCGAGATGGAATGTCAGCTCAATCAGAAGGTGAATATGCTGAAGCATTACAAAATTACTATGAAGCATTACGATTAGAAACCGATGCTTATGATCGTAGTTATATTTTATATAATATTGGGTTAATTCACACGAGTAATGGTGATCATGCACGAGCTTTAGATTATTATTATCAAGCATTAGAACGAAATCCTTCATTACCCCAAGCACTAAATAATATTGCAGTAATTTACCATTATCGTGGTGAACAAGCACTTGAAAGTAGTCAAATAGAAATTTCAAAACTTCTTTTTGATAAAGCAGCAGATTATTGGCGTGAGGCCATTAGATTAGCCCCAACCAATTACATTGAAGCTCAAAATTGGCTTAAAATGACTGGTCGTTTTTAACAAACTCACACAACATTTTAGCCATTATCAAAATCTACCGATTGATAAAAAAATGTTGTGTGAGTTTTTTTGTAATTAAATAGTTTATTTCTTTGTCAAAATTAGAGGAGATTCCAGATCATTCAATTTATATTTCTCTATTACCTTGGTCGAAAAGGTAACCAGAGAGAAAGACTGCTAGACAGAGTCATTAACTATATAACAAAGGTATGTAAGCATAGTTCACGAAATTGATACTATTGCATATCGGTTTTATTTACAGCACACAGATAAAATGGTTTCATTTTATTCCTAAAAAATAATCATGACGCGAAAAATACGGTATGGCCTTTTTGTGAAATAAGTCAACCGAAAAAAAAGTACCTAATGAAGTTTCAAAAAATCAATTTTTGAGAGGAAAACAAAACGAATTTTCAGCTGGAATTACAATCGTGTTCGCAGCAAATCTCTATTGATTACTTCTAGTGCTAAAATTTAATTTTTGAGTTCTGGTTTCTTAATGAAAATATTTTTATTGTATTAGTAAATAAAAAATATTGATGAGTGCCTTAGATTTAGAATAAATAAAAATACCCAAAAGTTTTACTTCTAAGCTTGTAACTCAGAGGATTTAGAGTACGTGTTTCCGACACACGTTGTCGTGGGTTCGAATCCCATCAAGCTTATTAAATTTAAATTGTTTTTTCCGGAGAGAGAGGGATTCGAACCCTCGGTATGGGGTTGCCATACGACGCATTAGCAATGCGTTACCTTCGGCCTCTCGGTCATCTCCCCTAAAGTTTAGGTTATTTCAAAGAGAATTCTATCGAAATTTAACTAAGAAATCAATGTCTATGTTTTAACAAAGTCTATTTTTTTTTAAGTTGAAGTGAAGGTGAGGTGCGTGAGCACCTCAATTGACTAGTAGTGTCAAAACCTTCTAATTTAATTAAAAATAGGTTTAGTCTAAAGGACGCATTGATAATGCTGGTTCATTATCACGATCAATACCTTTTTCAAAACCAGCAGCTGCTGCACGAGCACGGCCAGCATGCCATAAATGACCAACAAAGAAGAAGAAACCTAAACAGAAGTGTGAAGTAGCTAACCAACTACGTGGAGATACGTAGTTTACTGCGTTAATTTCAGTTGCTACCCCACCTACTGAGTTTAATGAACCTAATGGAGCATGTGTCATATATTCTGCAGCACGACGTTCTTGCCATGGTTGAATATCATTTTTTAGTTTATTTAAATCTAAACCATTAGGACCACGCAAAGGTTCTAACCAAGGACCACGGAAATCCCAGAAACGCATAGTTTCACCACCAAAGATGATTTCTCCTGTAGGTGAACGCATTAAGTATTTACCTAAACCTGTTGGACCTTGAGCAGATGCAACATTAGCACCTAAACGTTGATCTCGAACTAAGAAAGTAAATGTTTGAGATTGTGATGCTTCAGGACCAGTTGGACCATAAAACTCACTAGGGTATGCTGTTGTATTAAACCAAGCCATACAACAAGCAGTAAAGCCCATAAGTGAAATAGCAGCAAGACTATATGAAAGATAAGCTTCACCTGACCAAACAAAAGCACGACGAGCCCAAGCCCATGGTTTTGTTAAAATATGCCAAATTCCACCAAAAATGTTTAAAGTTCCGATCCAAATATGACCACCAATAACATCTTCCATATTGTCAACACTAACAATCCAGCCATCACCACCAAAAGGTGATTTTAAGATATAGCTGAAGATTACCCCTGGACTTACTGTCGGATTTGTAATAATACGCACATCACCACCACCTGGTGCCCATGTGTCATAAACACCACCAAAATACATCGCTTTCCATACTAAAAGCCATGCACCTAATCCTAAAACAATAAGGTGAATACCTAAAATAGTAGTCATCTTATTTTTATCTTTCCAAACATAACCAAAGAATGGGAATGATTCTTCTAAAGTTTCTGGACCTACTAATGAATGGTAAACACCACCAAAGCCTAAAACAGCAGATGAAATTAAATGAAGTACACCAGATACAAAATATGGATATGTATCAATTACTTCACCACCAGGGCCAACACCATAACCTAATGTTGCAATGTGTGGTAATAAAATAAGACCTTGTTCATACATCGGTTTTTCAGGAACAAAGTGCGCAACTTCAAATAAATTCATTGCACCTGCCCAAAAAACAATTAAACCAGCATGTGCGACGTGCGCACCTAATAATTTACCAGAAAGGTTAATTAATCGAGCGTTTCCAGCCCACCAAGCAAAACCTGTGGACTCTTGATCACGTCCACCTACTACTAAAGAGCCATTAAAGAGCGTTTCCACGTGGTAAAACCTCCTCAGGGAATACAAGTTTTTCATGAGGCTGATCTTGAGCAGCCATCCAAGCACGAATACCTTCGTTTAAAAGAATATTTTTAGTATAGAAAGTTTCAAATTCAGGATCTTCCGCCGCACGAATTTCTTGTGAAACGAAATCATAAGCACGTAAGTTTAAAGCTAAACCTACTACACCAATAGCACTCATCCAAAGACCGGTTACTGGAACAAATAACATAAAGAAGTGTAACCAACGTTTGTTTGAAAAAGCTACACCAAAAATTTGTGACCAGAAACGGTTTGCTGTAACCATTGAATATGTTTCTTCCGCTTGAGTTGGGTTAAACGCACGGAATGTATTTGCACCGTCACCATCTTCAAAAAGTGTATTTTCTACAGTTGCACCATGAATTGCACAAAGTAATGCAGCTCCTAGTACCCCAGCTACACCCATCATATGGAAAGGGTTTAAAGTCCAGTTATGAAATCCTTGGAAAAATAAGATAAATCGGAAAATTGCTGCAACACCAAAACTTGGAGCAAAAAACCAACCAGATTGTCCTAAAGGATAGATTAAAAACACAGAAACGAAAACAGAAATAGGACCTGAAAACGCGATTGCGTTATAAGGACGAATTTTTACAGAACGTGCAATTTCAAATTGGCGAAGCATGAAACCAATAAGAGAAAATGCTCCATGAAGTGCTACAAATGTCCAAAGACCACCAAGTTGACACCATCTTGTAAAATCACCTTGAGCTTCAGGACCCCAAAGGAATAATAAAGAATGACCCATACTATTAGCTGGAGTTGAAACAGCAGCAGTTAAGAAATTACATCCTTCTAAATAAGACGATGCTAAACCATGAGTATACCAAGAAGTTACAAACGTAGTTCCTGTAAACCAACCACCAAGTGCAAGGTATGCTGTAGGGAATAATAATAATCCCGACCATCCTACAAAAACGAAACGGTCTCGACGAAGCCAGTCATCAACAACATCAAACCAACCTCGTTTTTCTTGAGTTTTTCCAATCGCTATAGTCATAGCGTGACTTTCTCCTTTAATTTTTTTTCGAAACACTGACAAAAATGTCTTATTTGTCAGAAGTCAAAAATTTAATATTGTGGCTTTTCCTTTTCCAAAAAGACATGGTCTCGAAAATCTATTTTCGAGAAAGGGAACTAGTTATGCCACTAGTTACTAATTTAAAGAATTTTTTATTATTACCACGTATTCTATTTTTTTGAAAAACAAAACCTAATGGTTTGAGAATACTTAATTTTCACTTTTTAAGTGGAATCTTAATTACCTCATTAATAACTTAAAAATTCTTTCCCAAAATTACTAACTGGAATAAAATTTCCATGTTTGTACTGGTTTGACAAAATTTTTTGTCACTTAAATAACTACTTTTGTTTGTTTATGCATAAAATATTATATTCTAGTAAATTTTTGGATTTCAAGTTACTAGATTTTTATTCTGATTTTGGGGGGCATTTTTTTCAGCCCCCCAAAATCAATCTTTTTCAACTTTTTTAGAAAATTAATTTTGTCGATTAATAAATACAAAATAGATTTTCTCTCTCTTCTTCAAAAATCTATTTTTGAGACCATGCATTTAATTCCGAAAAGAAATTTTCGGTAAAGAGAAAACTTTTATTTCTAAATTTTACTCTTTTAAAACGAAACTTTTTAAAACAGTAAAAATTAAATTTTTGTAAAGTTAAATATTAAGTTGATCACCACGACGATACTGCAAATAAGCAGTTACAAATAATCCTGAAATTGTGATCGGAACAAGACCAAGTACAATACCCGATAAAAGAGCTTCTACCATATACTTTTTAATTTTTTTAAATTAATTTAATTTTTAAAAGACCAAGATAACATGTTAAAGTAATTACCAGGGCACTGAGTAATAAAGCAATATAACTAAAAACGGTTACCATTTTTTTAATCCTCGATGGACGATTTTTTTTACATTAAAAATTCATTTCTGCTAATTGAACTTTTTCAAATTGTTTCTTCTTAAGAACTAAGAAAACTTGCGCTAAAAGAACAAATAAGAAAAAGACTAACAATCCTTGAATACGTTGTGGATTTTGTAAAACAATTTCTGTTTCACCTTGACCAAAACCACCAACATTTGGATTAGTTGTTAACGCTTGATCAACTGTAACAGTATCACCAACTTTAACTACTAATTCTGGACCTGGTGGAAGTTTATCAGAAACTACTTCACCATTTGAAGTTTCAATTGTTACAATATAACCACCTTTTTTGCCTGCAGGTTCGATGTTAGTAATTTTACCAGCAGCAGAAGCTGTGTAAATTGTATTATTACTTTTTGACCCATCTGGATATACCTGACCTCGACCACGATTACCGCCTAAATAAATTGGATATTTTAAATAAGAAATTGATTTATTTGTTGTCGGATCTGGTGATAAAATAGGAAATACCATTTCACTATAATTGTTGCCTGGAACAGGACCTACAACCAAAATATTTTTCTTTTCTGGGCTGTATGGTTGAAAATAAAGGTTTCCGATTTTAGATTTCATTTCTTCAGGAATTCGATCTGGTGGAGCTAACTCAAAACCTTCTGGTAAAATTACTACAGCACCAACATTTAACTCACCTTTTTTTCCATTTGCTAGTACTTGCTTGATTTGTTTATCATATGGAATTTTTACAACAGCTTCGAAAACTGTATCAGGTAAGACTGCCTGCGGTACTTCAATTTCAACAGGTTTTTGAGCTAAATGACAATTTGCACATACAATTCGGCCATTAGCTTCACGAGGATTTTCATAATTTTGTTGAGCAAAAATCGGATAAGCGTAGCTTGATGAAGTTAAAAAGAAACTAAAGGCAAAAACAAGAAGGTTCTTTGACCAAAAATTCCAAGAATTTAATTCTAAACGTTTAAAATTATACATATAATTTTTTTGTAAATATACAACACGAAATTTTCTTCTCGAGAAAAATGAAAAGAGTACTAAATCAATCCTCTCCCTAACAGCAAAATTAGAACAAAAATTACTTTTTGTTAATGTTTTTATCTCGAAAATGTATTTTCGAGAAACAGAAAGAAGTTGTTTTTCCAATTACCTAGAAAAATCTATTTGGTTTTTCCTTTCCCGAAAATGTCTGGTCTCAAAAATAAATTTTTGAGAAAGGGACCATCTCTTTTTCGATCACATGTTTTTGTCTAATCAAAATACATCATTTTCTTTTCCTTTCCCGAAAATCCATTTTCGGGATTAAATCGATTTTCTCGATCAGAGAGTTTTGGGAAAAGGACTGGGACCTTAAAAAGTTTTTTTTCTATAAGTAAAAAGTTATAAGATTAAATTATTTTATTACCTTTACTTTATATGGATTTTTTCATTTTTTTCTTATTCTATTATAACTTAAGACTCTAGTTTGTTGAAATAGTACTAATTGATTTGGTAAAAAAAATTAGTTATAATAGGATTAAATTAGAGAATCTTAAAAAAGTAACAAAAAACTTCAGTTACTCGGAATACAAAAAAATCCAAACGGAAGACTTTTTATTACTTCCTCATCCTTTTTTTATAAAACTAAAAAATAAAAATTTTTATTTATGAATACAATTCTTGAAAATTCATTAGAACAAGCTCGACCTGTTTTTCCTTTTACAGCTATTGTTGGTCAAGAAGAAATGAAATTAGCACTAATTTTAAACGTGATTGATCCAAAAATTGGTGGTGTAATGATTATGGGGGATAGAGGAACAGGAAAATCTACGACTGTTAGAGCTTTAGTTGATCTTTTACCAGAAATTCAAGTTGTTGCTGATGATCCTTTTAATTCAGATCCAAAAGATCCAGAATTAATGAGTCAAGAAGTTCGTGAAAGAATTCAACGAAATGAAGAACTACCAGTTACTAGTAAAAAAATCTCAATGGTAGATTTACCTTTAGGTGCTACCGAAGATCGGGTTTGTGGAACTATTGATATTGAAAAAGCTTTAACAGAAGGTGTAAAAGCTTTTGAACCAGGTTTATTAGCAAAAGCAAATCGCGGTATTCTTTATGTTGATGAAGTAAATCTTTTAGATGATCATCTTGTGGATGTCTTATTAGATTCCGCTGCTTCTGGGTGGAATACTGTGGAACGTGAAGGTATTTCAATTAGCCACCCAGCCCGATTTATTCTTGTTGGTTCTGGGAATCCGGAAGAAGGTGAACTTCGACCACAATTATTAGATCGTTTTGGTATGCATGCCCAAATCGGCACAGTTAAAGATCCTAATTTACGTGTTCAAATTGTTGAACAACGTGCTAGTTTCGATGCTTCTCCAATTGAATTCCGTCAAACCTATCAAGATTCACAAAGTCAATTAGGAAATCAAATAATCGAAGCTCGAAAATTACTTCCACAAATTCAACTCGATTATGATTATCGTGTTAAAATTTCGCAAATTTGTTCCGAACTAGACGTTGATGGATTACGTGGGGATTTAGTTACAAATCGTGCTAGTAAAGCAATTGCTGCTTTTGAAGGTCGAACAGAAGTTACTCCAGAAGACATTTTTCGAGTAATTCCGCTCTGTTTACGTCATCGTTTACGTAAAGATCCTTTAGAATCAATTGATTCAGGTGATAAAGTTCGAGATGTGTTTAAACGTGTTTTTGGATACGTTTAAAATTTGAAATATATAAAAACTCTCAGGAAAATTTAACCCTGAGAGTTTTTAGAGGGCTCATCGTCTAATGGATAGGACACAAACCTTCTAAGTTTTTAATGTAGGTTCGATTCCTACTGAGCTCAATATTACTGCCAGCAAATAAAATTTTTTAGAATTCGGGCATCTTAATAAGAAAAAAAAAATTAAGAAATTTTTACTTTTGCTCCAGCTTCTTCTAATTGTTTTTTGGCAGCTTCAGCATCATCTTTAGAAACTCCTTGTTGAATAGCTTTTGGTAAAGATGTAATTGATTCTTTTGCTTCTTTTAAATCAAGAGAAGTTAAATTTCGAATAACTTTTAAAACAGGTACTCGTTTATCACTAGGAACGTCTTCTAAAATAACATCAAATGTTGTTTTTTCTTCAACTGCTTCTGCAGCTGGAGCAGAACCAGGAGCTGCAGCAATAAAACCACCACCTACAGGTGCTGATGCATCAACACCAAAAGTTTCTTCAATCTGTGAAACTAATTCTGCAGCTTCTAATAAAGTAATTGATTTAAGTTTTTCAATAATTTCGTTTGTTGTTGTAGACATAAGAGCCTGTCTCCTATAAATTTTATAAACAATAGTAATAATTAGTTTTGCTGAGTCAAAACTCAAAAACTTTTATATTTTTAACTAGTTAAAAACTAGTGGCAAAAAGCCTTTTTGCCAAAAAATGAAGTTTAATTCACTTGATTTAAAAGAGTTTTTAAAATTCATTTAAATCTCATGTAAAAACAATTAATGAAATTAAAAAAGATTTAAATTGAAGAAAAATAACCAAAAGAAATTGACAAAAACATGTTTTTGTCACGAGAATTTCTAACGTTTTGAGAATTGAGGAGCTTTGCGCGCTTTTTTCAAACCATATTTTCGACGTTCTTTAATTCGAGCATCTCTTGTTAAAAAACCAGGTTTTTTAAAGGAACTTCGAAAAGTCGGGAAAACCGCTACAAATGATTTACATAAAGCTAATCTAATTGCTTGTGCCTGAGCACTTAAACCACCACCTTGAACAATAATATAAGCATCATATTGTGTTTCTGCTTTAACTATATCATAGGCAGTTAAAATATTTTGTAAACAAACTGCGTTATTTTGAAAATAACTAGCTGCAGGTTTTCCGTTTATAAGAATATTAGTTCCCGATCCTGGAACTAATTTTACACGAGCAGTGGCAGTTTTTCGTCCACCTGATTGAATTAATCCAAATTTTGTCATTTTAAATTACAAACCTCCATACTATTTAGAAGTTCTGTGCATGTTTTTTCCAAAAAGAGCTTTGTTAGTAAGTAAACTACCAAAAACTTTTTTAAATATAGGTATTGTATTACTTGTTTAACTGAGCAAATTGATAAAATAATTTTGTAAGATTTTTTAATGCAAATTGTAAAATATGTTGTGGTGCGAGGCTTCCGTCTGTCCAAATTTCTAATACAATATATTCCGACCCGTTTTTTGCATCAAGTTCCTTAATTACATAATTAACTTTTTGCACAGGCATTGGTAAAGTTTCAAGAGAAAAATTTTTAATCTGATTTTGAGTTAGAGAAGTTTTTTTGCTAGTTAGAGGATGATTAGGATTAGCAAAATGTAAATCTAAACAAATTGATAATTCCGCAGCAGTAGTCAATGTTGCAATTACGGTATTTGGATTGATACATTTTACAGTCGGTGGCAACTTGATATCTGCAGCTAGTACTGTTTTCGGGCCTTTACTTTTTAAAAAAGCTCGAGTTTGAAAATTTTCTAACTGAGTCAAATTTGTTGTAACTGGTGTAAATACTATGTTTTTTAAATTTAGTGTAATATCAAGAACTGTTTCTTGAACACCAGGAATACTCGCAAATTCATGACCCGCTCCTTCTATAAGAATGTCTTTAATAACTATACCAGGTATTTCAGATAGTAATACTCTTCGAAGTGCATTAGCAAATGTTAATGATTGACCTCTAAAAAAAGTCCCTAAATGAAATCGAGCATACATCGAGCCCTGATCTTGAATTCGCGACTCAACACAAGAAAAAAATAAATTTTCAGTTTTAGTCATAAAGTAATTGGAAGTTTCAAGAAAATTTGCTTTTACTAAAAAAAATTTATTTGTCTTTCCCTTTCTCTTTCTCAAAAATAAATTTTTGAGACCAGAAATTTTCGAGACAAAAGGATTTCTCGAAAAAAACAGGTTTTTGTCGATGTATAAACAAAATCTATTTGGTAAGGGGAGGAGAAAAGCAAATTTTTTTGATTTTTGATGAATCCTTAACTCACTCATGACAAAATATAGAAAAAATTCATGTTTTTGTCACCAGTTACAATTAAAGTTCTATTGTGACGAACTTATACCAAATTTTTTTTAGCGGCAAAAAAATGTGATATTTTCGAGAAAGTACATGGTCTCGAAAATGTATTTTTGAAAAAGAGACCATGCCTTTTTGGCACAGAGGTCACTGAATCAATTAAGAAAGAAATTTTTTTACTACCAAATATCGTCACTAGTTATGACTTTTGTTGGCTTTAATAAATTATATTTAAAATTAGATTCGACGTTTTTTCGGCGGTCGACACCCGTTATGAGGAATTGGAGTAATATCTCGAATAATAGTAATATTTAACCCAGCATCGCGTAAACCACGTAAAGCTGCTTCGCGGCCAGCTCCCGCTCCCTTTACCCTAACTGTAATTTCTCGCATTCCTTGGCTTACACAAGTTTGTGCTGCATTTTCTGCTGCTTGTTTTGCAGCTAATGGTGTTTTTTTTCGTGCACCCTTGAAACCACAAGCACCGGCAGAAGACCATGCTAAAACATTGCCTTTGCTATTTGTAATAGTAACAATAGTGTTATTGAATGTAGATTGAATATGAGCTACACCTTTTATTACTTTTTCACGAAATTTTTTTTTCGCGTTTTTTTCTATTTTTTTTGCCATAAATCGTTTAAGTTAATTTTTTCGAAATTAAATTTTCAACTTTTCTATTTCTTAAAAAGACTTGATTTATAAATTTGAATGAGGTTTTAAATTTTTGAGAGTTAGCCGCAAAAACATGTTTATCAACAAAAACACTTTGAGCGACAAAACTAAATTTTCGTCTCGGGACTACCAAAATAGAGATATTTTGGTAAGAAGAGGACCTCTACCAAAAAATATTAAAAATAATGAAAATTTTCTTATTCATACTTTAATAAAAATTTTTTGGCTCAGAAAATTACTTTATCAAAATCAACAATTTTTGAAATTTTTATACAAAATTTGTCATTAACCTTGACGTTGTTTATGTTTTGGGTTTTGACAAATTACTCTTAAAGTGCCTTTTCGTCGAATTAATCGACATTTATCACACATTTTTCGAACTGATGGACGAACTTTCATAACTAAAATTTTTATTTTTCTTTATCTTTTGAGGATCGAAGTCGATATGTTATACGCCCACGTCGTAAATCATACGGGCTCAATTCCACTGCAACTCGATCACCTAATAATATACGAATATAATTTCGTCGTATTTTGCCAGAAACATGAGCTAAAACCAAAAAACCGTTTTCAAGTTTTACACGAAACATTCCATTTGACAAACATTGGGTAACGACGCCTTCCATTTCAATAAGATCAATGTTTTTTTGAGTCAAAGGCCTCCTTCTCTAGACAAAACGAAGGTTTGTCATTATTTACAATTAATGGATTGACAAAAAATTCTTTTTTATCATTATTTCGAAATTTTTAAAATCCTAGCAAACAACTGCTGACAAAAAAGAATTTTAATGACGTCGAGAAAAACAGATTCTTTTGTCTAACCAGAATAAATATATTTGATATTACCTTTCCCGGAAATTTATTTTCGGGATTAAATATATGGTTCCGAAAACGCTTTTTCGAGAACGGAACTAGTCCCGAAAATACATTTTCGGGATTGACCCTGTTTTTGTCGACGTTACTATTTTGTCATTAGTAAAAAGTTTTTATCGAATCAAAATAAAGTAGAAACAAAAATTCAATAAGACGAAATTTTTGTGATGAATTCTGATCGATATAACAAAAGTTTGCAATTAAATTTTTTGATTTTTGACAAAACAAATTTTTATACCCAAAAACGTAAAGCAGTTAGTTTAGAAAATTTGAGCAGTTTTTAGTCTAAACAGTTTTCTTAATAAAAACTCTAATTGCAAGTTCTTTTTTCGACAAAATTGTTTTTAATTAGTTTAAGTATAAACAGAAACTAAACTTTTTTTTACAAGTCACTAAAAAAAAATATCATCTGTACTAATTTGTTTTACTGGTCATTTACCAAACAGAACAAATAATTTCTCCACCAATACGAGATTGTCGAGCTTGACGGTCAGTCATTAACCCTTTTGATGTAGAGATAATTAGAATACCCATGCCACCAAGAACTTTTGGGATTTCTCGTGAATTTGTGTAAATTCGTAGTCCTGGTTTACTAATTCTTTTTAAATTAGTAATACATGGTTTTCCTAAACCACCACTACCTAGTGAAGTTGGTTTCTGATATTTTAAACCAACAATGATTTCATTTTGTTGGTTTTCAGAAACATCAAATTTTTCAATAAAACCTTCTTGTTCAAGAATTTGACAAATTTTTTCATGAACTTTGGTTTTTGAAAGTGACACGGTCGTTTTATAAGCTAAATTTGCGTTCCGAATACGTGTCAACATATCGCTAATTGTATCGTTTACCATATTTTAAAACTTGTTTATTTTCGATCTATTGACAAAAAGTATACTTTTGTCATTACCTTTGCCAAAAATAAGTTTTTAGGACCACACTTTTAACGGCAAAAAAATATTTTTGTCGTCGTGCCTTCAAAAACTTTATCAATTTGTTTAGTAATCAATAAAAAAAAACTGGAATTCTTTCAAAAAAATGATTTTTGGGCTGTAGGCTAAAAATCGATATAAATCAAAACTAAATTGAATTAATTACAGTTCTTAATTAGTCTTATTTTTTTTTTGAAGAGTTTGATTAAAACTTTTTTTTGATAATCCAAATGACTAATTTTTAAAAGGCATTCCGAATGTTTTTAGTAAAGCCATAGCTTCCGAATCAGTTTTTGCGGTTGTAACAATTGAAATATCCATACCACGAATCTGATCAATTTTATCATAATCAATTTCTGGAAACATCAATTGTTCTTCAAGGCCTAAACTATAATTCCCGTGGCCATCAAAACTTTTAGTACTTACACCCTGAAAATCACGGATACGAGGCAGGGCAAGATTAATTAACCTATCTAAAAATGCATACATTTTTTCTCCACGCAAAGTAACCACTAACCCAACAGGCATTTTTTGACGAAGTTTAAAACTAGCAATTGCTTTTTTCGAACGTGTCACAACACCTTGTTGACCTGTAATAATGCTTAGTTCTTTAGAACATGAATCTAAAAGCTTGGCATTCTGTGAAGCATCACCAAGACCTCTGTTAATAACAATTTTTTCTAACGTTGGAACTTGATGTTTGTTTTTATAGTGAAATTGTTCTATTAACTTAGGTACAATTTGTTGTTGATAAAATTTTTCTAAGCGTTGCACCATATTCAAAAGTCTCTCTTATGAAATTTTCATTTTTTGTTGACTTTTATAAAATTTTTTATTACTATTTTGTTCGTCCCTTTCTCAAAAATGTGTTTTTAAGACCATGAGACAAAAACATGTTTTTTTATTGCTAAAAACAAGTTTTTCTCATCACCAAGGGGATGAAAAAAGCTGAGAAAAATTTCAAAACCAAAAATTATCTTTTTGGTAGAGTCAACTTAACTTATAGCACTTCCGGTGCTAATGAAATAATTTTTGTAAAATTACCATCACGCAATTCACGAGCTACCGGACCAAAAACTCGAGTGCCTCGAGGATTATTATCTTTATTTATAATTACTGCTGCATTTTCGTCAAAACGAATACTTGTTCCATTTAAGCGGCGAACATTTTTTCTCGTACGAACAATAACAGCACGAACAATATCAGATTTCTTAACAGGCATATTTGGAGTAGCATCTTTAACTACAGCAATAATGATATCACCAACTGTAGCTGCTCTTTGTTTTCCACCCCCTAAAACCCTAATACACATGAGTTCACGGGCACCTGTATTATCTGCAACCCGAAGATAAGTTTGTGGTTGAATCATAATGCCTTTATGTTATTTTATTTTTTATTTAACAAGAATTTGTGTTTTTACCGGTAATTTAGAAGCCGCCAGGCGAAGAGCTACTCGAGCTACACTTTCTGGTACGCCTTTTAATTCGTAAAGAACTTTTCCAGGTTTAACAACAGCAACCCAAAATTCGGGAGCTCCTTTACCAGAACCCATTCGAGTCTCAGCTGGGCGCATTGTTACGGGTTTATCGGGAAATAAACGAATCCATATTTGACCGCCTCTTCGGACTTGTCGTGTCATAGCACGACGAGCCGCCTCAATTTGCCGAGATGTAATCCAAGAAGCTTCTAAAGCTTGTAATGCATAATCACCAAACACCAATGTATTACCACGAGAAGCTTTTCCTCGCATGCGACCTCTATGGTGTTTACGATATTTAGTTCGTTTTGGACTTAACATATTAAATTTTAATTAGTATTTTGAATATTTGATAAGTTACTTACTACTGTTAAGCGTTCACCATGAAACACCCAAATTTTGACTCCTAAAAGCCCGAAAATTGTTTTAGCTGATTTAGAAGAGTAATCGATATCTGCTCGTAAAGTTTGTAAAGGAACAGGACCTTCACGTAAATCTTCAGAACGTGCAATATCAGTACCGTTTAAACGACCAGAAATTTGTACTTTAATTCCTTTTACACCAGCGCGTAATGCTCTTTGTACTGTTTGTCGCATAGCACGTCGGTATGGTTTTCTTTGTTCTAAGTCCTCAACAAGTTTTTCAGCTAGTACAGCAGCATATAAATCTGGCTCATTTAGTGGCTTAATATATAAACTTAAATTAATTTGACCAGGATCTGGTAAATTTCGTTTTCTATAAAAAGTTTTTAATTTATTGACAAGTTCATCTCGTAAACGATCTAAACCTTTTGTATCACGTCCTAAAAAATTTGCTGGACGGGCCGCATGAATTTCTATCCCTAAAGAGGGTGAGTCGAGATCTCGTCTTTGAATTTCAATTTTTGTAATTCCCGCACCAATATAAGTTTTATAAAGATAAGTTCTTAAAAAACTAGCATCTTGAATCCAGACAGCAGATTTTTGGGGGTTTGTGCACCAATAACTTTGATGTTTTTGAGTAATTCCGAGACGAAATCCGATTGGATGTACTTTTTGTCCCATAAGCTATTTATCGTTTTGATTTTTTATCTTTTTTCACATGACCTCGAAATGTACGAGTTGGGGCAAATTCACCTAATTTATGCCCTACCATTTGATCCGTAATAAATACTGGGATATGTTCACGTCCGTTATGGACAGCAATGGTATGCCCAATCATTACTGGAACAATTGTCGATGCACGCGACCATGTTTTAATAACTTTTTTATCACCTTGTGTATTTAATCTTTCAACTTTTTTAAGTAAATGATCTGCCACAAAAGGGGCTTTTTTTAATGATCTTCCCATATGTTTTTACACTACTCCCGATTATTTTCTTCGTTGAAGAATTAGAGCAGCACTAAATTTTTTACGTTTACGAGTTTTAGCGCCTAACGCAGGTTTTCCCCACGGACTTACAGGTCGAGATCGACCAATTGGTGCACGACCTTCACCACCACCATGCGGGTGATCCACTGGGTTCATTGCTGATCCACGTACATGAGGACGACGCCCTAGCCAACGTTTACGTCCTGCTTTCCCTAAAGTTAAATTAAAAGCATCAATGTTTCCTACACGACCAATAGTAGCCCAGCAATTTTGTGAAACTAAACGAACTTCCCCTGATGGAAGACGAAGAGTGACCCAATTGCCTTCTTTTGCAACAATCTGTGCTACAGTGCCTGCAGCTCGAACTAATTGACCGCCTCCACCAGGTTGTAATTCTACGTTATGAATTTCAGTTCCTAATGGTATTTTTACTAGTGGTAACGAATTTCCAATCGCAATTGTTGCTTCTGGTGAAGCTACAATAACATCACCAACCTTTAAACCTAAGGGTTGTAAGATATATTGTTTTTCACCATCTTGATAATTCACTAATGCAATCCGTGCATTACGATTTGGATCGTATTCAATATGAGTTACTTTTGCTGGTATATTTAATTTATTTCTTGCAAAATCGATTTGACGATAAAGTCGTTTATGACCACCACCGCGATGTCGACTTGTAATAATCCCTCTATTATTTCGTCCTTTCGAACGAGACCACCAAGTAGTTAAAGATTTTTCAGGTTTTTTTCTATTAATTTCTGAAAAATCTAACATAGATCCATGTCTTGTACCTGGTGTGGCAGCTTTAAAAAAACGAATAGCCATATTCTAGATTGAATGTGTGTTATTTCAATAAAGTCACATCAGAATCCACTGTTACAATTACTCTTTTGTAACTTGGTTTTGAACCTAATCGGTTTGTTTTTCGTGGAGGTCTGTGTGTATTTACTGCCAGCACTTTCACATTAAAAAACTCTTCGATGAGTTTTCGAATTTGCGGTTTTGTGATTCTTACATCTACATCAAAACTTAATTGATTATTTTCAACTAAACGAGTAGCTTTTTCCGTACGAATCACAGGATATTTCACCAAGTCTAGCATCATAAGTACGTTTTTGTAATTATTTTTTATATAAAAATCTAAAAAAAATTCTAGGTTTTAATAAAGTTAATCTAATGAAAACCAACTTGTTTTGTCACCTATTAAAAAGAATTTTTTAATCAAATCTCTGTTTTTACATAGAGAAATTTCTCGATAAAAAAGTAACTCAAAGATTGTGAAAGACCAAAATGGTTTCTTTTTCTCGAGATTTAAACTCTTATGTTTTATTTTAAAAAGAAATTATTATATCTAAAATGATACACTACTTGAAAAAAATTAAATAGTTATATTTTATTATTATAAGTTTAAAACTTATTCAATCATGTTGTGGTAAGTGGCTACCGTTGATGGAGATATTTTATTTAATGAACGGAAAATCCAATATTTAAATACAGTATCTAAAAATACTGGAAAGGTTGCTACGAATAAAGACATAAATTCTGAACTTTCGGGTAAACCAAAATGTCTTAAAAGCCACTCTAAGAAAACTTCCCAACCACGTGGTGAGTGAAAACCTACTAATAAATCAGTTCCTAAAATTAATAAAAATGATTTTGTAGTATCACTTAAACTATATAAAGATTCAGATAAAAATCCCTTTAGAATAATAATTTGTGGCTTAAGAATTAAAAAAACAAAACTTAAACTTAAAAAACTTAAAAAGTCAGCAAAAAGGTTACTAATTGCTTCTATACTTTCAAGATTATAATTTTTTGCTATTTCAAATGTTCTTTTTTGAACCTCAGTAGAAAAATTTTCATTTTTTTCAAAATAATTAGTATCGATAAAGGATTCAAAATAAATTTTTTCTTCAAATCGATGTAAATCAGACAACGCTCTATTTTCTTGATATGAATTCAAAAAAATTTCATTCTGACTTTGATTCCAAATATATTCGACACCTGGTTTAATAAAAAAAGATTTAGAAATAATGTTTACGATTAATGGAACAAAAATTAAAGTAATTAGACATCGAACTGAGACAATAACTTGATAACGTGAAATTCGAAATTCTTGAATTACAAGCATTTCTGCACCTGGAAGTAATTGTTTCCGAAATCTTTCAAACGTCCGAATAATTGATCGTGGTATTAATCCAGTTTGTTCTATTGTACGTTTTTTCATAGAACATAAACCTCTTGCAAATTCTCTCTAATTTAAAGTGGTTAAAGCTAGAAAAACATTGACCAACCTAGTCTCGAAAATGCATTTTCGAGAAAAAAAGCAACTCATGGTCCAAAAAATAGATTTGTGGAAAAGTTAAGATAAAAACATAGTTTTGTGTTTTCTTAGGTTTTGGTGCAAAAATGAAATTTGTGTCAAAACCTAGATTAGTAAACCAAAAATTTCGACGAAAACGATAGTTGAAGTGAAAAGATTAACCCTTCTGAACCAAAATTTTTCTTTAAAAAAAGTTTTATCACTTTAATTATAAGTTGGTAAAAAGTCCGACTGCTCGAACAAAATTTTGTTACTAAAAATTTCTAGTTTTTAGTAACAAAATTTCGGAGTATGGGTCTGAACGCGTCCTTAAATGCCTTCCAAAGAAACTTGCAAAAATTTAGCTAATTCAGCTGCTTGAGTTTCTATTTGTTGAATACTTAAAGGTTGTCCTGCACGTGTTAATGGAATTTCTCGATTTCCACGTAATTTTAAATATATTATGCGTTTTGGATTTATTCCTTCTTGAATTTCTACTCGAATGCTCTGAACTTCTTTAATTGGATATTGAAGATCAATTCGTCGATTTTTACCTGGAAACCCCCAACGGAAAATTCGAACATAACCAGTATTCAAATTAAATTCGTTAAAACCTTCACCTAAATTCCAAAGAATAATCAACCAAATATAAATCCCTAAAAATAAACCAAGTACTCCATAAAAACACATAACCAATCCTTGTGGAAAAAATTGGATATTAGGGGATTTTAAAAGAGAAAGAAATGGAAAATCAAAATAGCTTGAGATTCCAGTAACTAAAAAGCCAATTCCTCCAAGACACATTAAAGAACCCCAAACATAATTACCTAAGCGTCTTGCGCCCGGAACATCATAACGAATAATAGGTTCTTGAGTTTTCATCTTTATTTAAAATAATTTATTTAACTTTCTTTACTAAAATACGAAATAATGTATTTCCAATTCCTAGAAAATTGAGTTATTCATTAACCCAAATATCTGGTAATGTTTGAAATTTTTCTTTTAATCTAGTAGCTTTACCTGTTCTATTGCGTAAATAATACAATTTTGCACGCGAAACCTGAGCTCTACGAAGAACTTGAACATTAGCAATACATGGAGCATAAAGTGGAAAAACTCTTTCAACACCAACACCTTGTAAACTTTTTCGAATAGTTACTGTAGAGTTTGCTCCTGCTTGATGTTTTGCTATAACTGTTCCTTCAAAAGGTTGAATACGTTGTTTATTGCCCTCTTGGATAGAAACACCAATTCTTACTAAATCCCCGACACGAATATCAGGTAACTCTGCTTTCATATTACCAGATTGAATATTCTGGACAAGTTGTTGAAGTTTGGTCATAAAACTTAATTTTGTAAAATGTTTGAAAATTATAAATTTTCAAAAAAATATTAAAACTTTTACTTTTGTAAAATTAAAATTGGTTTAATTGTTCATTTCTAAAGAAAAATTTTTATTTCTAGAAGGAACTGAACAAAAAATACTGGTACGTGAAAAACTTCTTGTTCAAAAAGTAGAAACTTTAAATTGAGTTTCATTTCTTAGTACCAAAAATCGCTAAAAACACAAAAAAGTGGAATGAAGGTTTGCGAGAAAAAAAATTTTTTCTATTTGCAAAAACAAGTTGGCTTTCCCAAAAATATATGTAATCTCTTTTCCGAAAAGAGATTTTCGGGATTAAAGACATGGTCTCTTTCTTAAAAATTTATTGTTGAGACCAGAAGTTTTTGAGAAAGAGAAAGGTCCACAGATTTATGCGATAACTAAAACACATGTCTTTTGTTTTCCCTAAAAAGATAGGATTTCTTTCCCTTTCTCGAAAATAAATTTTCTCAACCAATCACTTTTTTGGAGAGAGAAAAGTACCAACAATAAGTTGTTTTCGTTGGCACTTTTTCTTAAATGAGTAAAGAGACTAGCCAGTTTTTTTTAATTGTAATTTTAAAGTAGTGAATAAAAATTCTTATTCAACAATTTGTGAAACTACACCAGCACCTACAGTACGACCACCTTCACGAATAGCAAATCGCATACCGTTTTCAATAGCAATTGGTTGAATAAGTTCAACAACCATTTTTACACGGTCACCAGGCATAACCATTTGAGTTGCGCTATTATCATCTGCTCGGAATGAGTCAATTTTTCCTGTTACATCAGTTGTACGAACATAAAATTGTGGTCTATAACCTGGGAAAAAAGGAGTATGACGGCCACCTTCTTCTTTAGTTAAAACATAAACTTGTGCTTCAAATTTAGTATGAGGTGTAATAAAACCTGGCTTTGAAAGTACCATACCACGTTCAATATCTGTTTTTTGGACACCACGAAGTAAAATACCTACATTATCACCAGCTACACTTTCATCTAATGTTTTTTGAAACATTTCTAACCCAGTAACAACAGTTGTTTTTGTATCACGTAAACCTACGATTTCAACGTTATCACCAACTTTAATAGCTCCACGTTCTACACGACCTGTTGCAACTGTACCACGACCAGTAATTGAAAAAACATCTTCCACAGCCATTAGAAATGGTTTTTCAGTTTCACGTTCTGGTGTTGGAATATAATCATCAACTTGATCCATTAAAGCATAAATTTTATCTACCCATTTGCTTTCACCTGGTTGTAGTTTTGGATTTTCAGTTAATGCTTCTAGCGCTAATAAAGCTGAACCAGAAATAATCGGAATTTCATCCCCTGGGAATTCATATGTATCTAATGTTTCACGGATTTCTAATTCAACAAGTTCTAATAACTCTGTATCATCAACTTGATCTTCTTTATTTAAAAAAACAACAATATTTGGAACACCTACTTGTTTTGCTAACAATAAATGTTCTTTAGTTTGTGGCATCGGACCGTCTGCACCTGATACAACAAGAATAGCACCGTCCATTTGTGCAGCTCCTGTAATCATATTTTTTACATAATCTGCATGTCCTGGACAATCGACGTGAGCATAATGACGAGCATCTGTTTCGTATTCTACATGGGCTGTATTAATAGTAATCCCACGTGCTTTTTCTTCAGGCGCTGAATCAATATCATCGTATTTTCTACCCTGTGCACCGCCTTTAGCAGCTAAAGCCATTGTAATTGCAGCCGTTAATGTAGTTTTACCGTGATCTACGTGACCAATTGTTCCAATGTTTACATGTGGTTTTTTACGTTCAAATTTAGTACGTGCCATATTAAATTTCCTTTAATGTTATTGAATTTTTCTTTGATTTTGATAAAAAAAGACGGCTCAATTTCCCCGGTCCAAAATGAATGCATTTTGGATTCGGTTCGAGAAAAAAACGGGAGATTCCAGTTTTGTCTTTGTTATTTATTAAAAACGATATTTTGCAAAAGCTTTATTAGCTTCAGCCATTTTATGAACTTCATCTCTTTTTCTAACAGCAAGGCCTGAGTTTTTTGCTGCTTCCAACAATTCACTTGTTAATTTATTTGCCATTGGGCGACCAGCTCGATTTCGGCAAGCAGAAAGAATCCAACGAATTGCTAACGCAGTGCCACGCTCGGGTGCAACTTCTAAAGGAACTTGATACGTTGAGCCTCCAATACGACGAGCTTTAACTTCTACTAACGGAGTAGCATTTCGTATAGCTTGTTCAATTATTACAAGGGGATCTTGTTGAGTGGTTTCTGCTACTTGATTCATACTTTCATAGCAAATTCGGTATGCTAAAGATTTTTTTCCTTCGCGCATCAACTGGCGAACTAAAAGTTCAACCAGACGACTATCATATACTGGATCTGGCATTACAATACGTTTTTTCGGGGTGCGTCTACGAGGCATAACTTTTATTTATTTTTAATTATTTTGGACGTTTAACACCGTATTTTGAACGGCTTTGAGAGCGATCTTTGACACCTGCTGAGTCTAAAGTGCCGCGAACAATATGATAACGAACTCCTGGTAAATCTTTTACTCTTCCACCACGAACTAAAACAACCGAATGCTCTTGTAAATTATGCCCAATACCTGGAATATACGCCGTTACTTCAAAACCAGAAGTAAGGCGAACACGAGCAACTTTACGTAAAGCAGAATTTGGTTTTTTTGGTGTTGTTGTATAAACCCTTGTACAGACTCCACGTCGTTGTGGGCAACTAGTTAAAGCCGGAGATTTGGTTTTTTTCGAAATACGAGTTCGAGCAGATCGAACTAATTGTTGAATTGTAGGCATAATGAAAACTTGTCACACTAAACTAAAAAGTTTTATTCATTTTATACAAAAGATTTTATTACTTAAAATCTTCCAGATTTTTAAAAAAAGCTAAGTATTGTAGCTTTTTTTTTGCAAAAAGAAAAATTTTTCTTATTGCATTTCTAGTGTTAAAAATTGATTTAACTTTTAATTGATTTCTTTAATTAAAAATTAAATCTAAATTCTTCTTGCAAGATTTTTTTAACTTGATTTTTAATCAAGTTAAAAAAATCCTTTTTCTATAATAAAAATTATATAAAAAATTAAAAAGCAAAAATTAATGCATCAGGGAAAAATCTATTAACTTCAATTAATAAACCTGCAACAACCGTTAAACTTACTAAAGTTAAAACAGGTGCAGTTGATAAATAAGTAGTAAAATCTTTCATTTTAAAAATCTCCCTTTTTAGTAAACTTTTTGAGTTAGTAACAAAATAAATTTTTGTTCTTTTGTAAAAATTTTTTTAAATTAATCAATAATTTTTGAGGTACATAATTTACACTTGAAAAAAAGTATTCTCTTGTGTACACTTAAGACAGTATTGATTTCTCGGGATGTAGCGCAGTTTGGTAGCGCTCCTGTTTTGGGAACAGGAGGTCGCAGGTTCGAATCCTGTCATCCCGAACGCCTTTAGTTCAGTTGGTAGAACGCAGGTTTCCAAAACCTGATGTCGTGGGTTCAAGTCCTACAAGGCGTGAAAAAAGTTTATTTCTTTTATTTTCTCAAAAAATATCGCACTTTGGTAGTGTTTTAGATTTAAGTCCAGTAGAAACAATTTTCTCTGAAATACAAAGAAAAGAATAATAATTACTAAAAAAAAATCTTTAATTATACTCAAAAACTTTTCTTTTTGATAGAAAAAAAGAACTTTTTTGTAATGAAATCAAGAACAAAAATTTAGAAAAATTTGCTGTTTTTTAAAAAATAAAATTACTTTTAATAAAAATTTTTATTTTGTTGCTAACTTTAGAATATCACTAGTCGTTAAAAAGAAGAAGTTGTAGATAAATCAAAATTAACAAAAGGTAAAAGACCACCCATTCGAGCTCGTTTAATAGCGTTTGCCATGACACGTTGCTGTTTTGCGGTTAATCCTGTTGCTCTTCTTGATAAAATTTTTCCTTGTGGGCTAATAAATTTAACTAATAATTTTGTATTCTTATAATCAATTGTATAACGTGGAGCCGGTTGTGGAGTATTAGAAAAGTCAGTATCACCTTTTTTTCTAATTAAAACAGGAACAACTTTTCGACGACTTTTAAAAGATTTTTGAAATTTACGTTTTTGCTGAATTCCAGCCATTTTTCTTTTTCACCTCCATTTAAATTAGTAAATTAAAAAAAACGAATAACGTCCAAAAATTTATTTTTTGTAATCACAGGATTTTTCTCTATGTAAATATATCTTACAACGACAATTCAGTTCACTTTTCCAAAAATACAGTTGGTCTTGAAAAGACATTTTCGAGAAAGACAGGGAAGATCTGGTTTTGCCTGAATAAACTATCTGTATTTTGATAAAGGAACCATCTGTCGTTATTTTTTTACTAATAAAACTAATTGTTCAAAAGCTTGTTGATCACGAACAGCAACTTGACTTAAAACTTTGCGATTAAGTTGAATTCCTGCTTTTTTAAGCTGATGTCGAAAATCATTATAATTCAATCCATATGAACGAGCTGCAGCATTTACACGAGTAATCCAAAGTCCGCAAAACTCACGTTTTTTTTGTTGACGATCACGGTATGAATAACTTAAAGCTTTCATTGTTTGTTGCTGAGCTGTTCTAAATAATTTTGATGATGAACCTCGAAACCCTGATGCTAAATTTAAAACTTGTTTTCTACGTTTTCGAGCTACATTTCCTCGTTTTACTCGAGTCATATTCAGCTATCCTTATCCAATTAAAGTTTTTTTATAAAAAAGAATAACAAAAAATATTTTGTAACAAAACTTCTTTGTCAGGAAAATATTTTATCGAATTCAATTATTCTTTTTAATTTATTTATAGTCTTTGATCTTAATAATTATTGAATAAAAAATTGAAAGAAATTGATTAATGATTAATCTGGTCCAAACTTGGAGTTAAAAAGTTTTAGTCTTAAAATCCTTTCAATGTAAAAAAACTATTTGAAAGAATAAACATAATGAACCTTAATATAATTTCAGGATCAATTTTTTTCTAACAAATTTCAAAAATTTTTAATTAAATTGACTTGTATATGGTGACAAAAAATTTCTTTTTTGTCAGTACCAACCAAATCAAATTGCATTAAGAAATGAATTTCTAAATTTTAGTAATTAGGCTTAGTCCCTTTATCGAAAATTTCTTTTCGAGACTATACATTTTTGAGAACAAGAAGAAGTAATAAAATTCTTTTTTTTACGTATCAATCAATATTTTAGTGTTTTCTAAAAAAGTTGTCTACCCCCAGGGGAATTCGAATCCCCGTTTCCTCCGTGAAAGGGAGATGTCCTAGGCCTCTAGACGATGGGGGCTGGAGTTAAAAGTTTCCTAGCTAGTCTATATCTTAAACATTTTTAGTAATTTTGTCAATCATTTCCCAAAAATGCATTTTTGGAGCTATGTTTACAAAAAGTACTGTTTGTAGTGGAGCGGAGGTAGGATTCGAACCCACGGCCTTAAGGTTATGAGCCTTACGAGCTACCAGACTGCTCTACTCCGCTAGATTTTATTTACTTGTTAGAATAATAGTACTAAATATAAAATTTTTTGTCAAGAAAAAAAAGGCAGTTGTCGAACTTAATTCATTGCATCAACAGCAGGGATATGATAAGATTATAGATAAATAAAAAAAACTAAATAAAAGTAGCTAATTATTTATTTTTGTCAATGGTTCAATATCTGAGTTTAAGATGCGGGTATAGCTCAGAGGTAGAGCGGCACCTTGCCAAGGTGCATGTCGCGCGTTCGAATCGCGTTACCCGCTTACGACCATGTCGACAAAAAATATTATTCGCCTAAACAAAATCTTTTAGTTCAGTCTTTTTATTGACAAAAATAAACTTGACTCGAAAAAATAGACTTCTATAAATCCGTTGGAAAGGTGGCAGAGCGGTTGAATGCATCGGTTTTGAAAACCGACGTAGTTGCGAGACTACCGGGGGTTCGAATCCCCCCCTTTCCGAAATATCTTTTGTTTTAAATCTAGCTTGAATAGAGAAAAAAAAACTTGTTTTAATTGTCTCGAAAATGGAGTTTCGAGAATAATTTTTTTATTTGATTTTTTTAAAACTTTTTTCTTTTTTTTATTTTACGATACAATAGTATTAGAAATAATAATTCAAATCCATGAATTAAGTTTTTTGTAAAACAATTGAAAAAAACTTAAGTTCGAAAAACCAAAGGAGTAATTTTTCAATGGAAGTAAATATCCTAGGCGTAATTGCAACTGCTTTATTTATTATCATCCCTACATCTTTTCTTTTAATTCTTTATGTAAAAACTGCAAGTGAACAAAAAGACTAAATTTTAGTTACGACTCTCGAAAATGCATTTTCGATGCAAAACTAAAAGAGAATCCTATTTTGAAAAAATTAAATTATCGCCCTTTTCCCGAAAAGAAATTTTCGGGACTATACGTTTTTTTGAGTGATAAAAAAATTTTTAATTTTTTAGAATTAAACTTTGCGGGCTTCAATTCTGTCCGCAAACTTTAAAGAATTTTTGGGCCGAGCTGGATTTGAACCAGCGTAGGCGTAACCAATGGATTTACAATCCATCCCCATTAACCACTCGGGCATCGACCCTTTTAGAAGAATTTATAAGAATAGAATTTTATTCACTTTTCAGAATTTTCACTATTGAACGGTAGAGTTCTAAAAAAAATTCAATTCAAGATTTCTGTCAATAAATTATTGATTTAATCTTTAGTTATAGTTTACTAAACCACTAAAAAAAAAACAACTCGTGTTTTTTTTAGTTTATTAGTAAAATAATTAGTAATTAAACAAACAAATGCCGGGGATATGGCGGAATCGGCAGACGCAACGGACTTAAAGGTACAACTTCAATTATTTTGAGCCTTTAAAAGGAAACTTTTAAAGTGAATGCTTTCAAATTCAGGGAAAGTAATTCAATAATTACTAATCCTGAGTCAACTTAATATCCTTAAAAAGTTAAGAGGTGCAGAGACTCAACGGGAGCTATCCTAACAATTTACTTCAGTAAAGTTTGAGGATAAAGAGAGAGTCCAGTTTCAAACCCTGAAAATCCGTTGGTTCATTGAACCGTGAGAGTTCAAGTCTCTCTATCCCCAATCTAATTTAATAATAAAATAATAGTCTCTCTTCACGTTTACAGAAAACATATTTTTTGTAAACGAGAAAAAAAAGGTGTCATCTTGGTGTTTTTATTGTAATTGACTATTTTGGTTGAAAAAAATTACTTTTTTCAACCAAAAATTTTCAATAAATTTTCAAATTTCAGCACTGTCCCGGAAAAATGTTTCCGGGAAAAATGCACTATTACAAATAGCTTAAACAGCCAAACTAATCAAGTTAGGGTAGTTTTATTTAGCTAAAGATTCCCAACTCATAGTTACATCATCAAGAATAACAGAACTGTTGTAAATCTCTAAAATAATAACAAGAAAAACTGCAAATAATGCCATAAAAACGCCCATTAAAACAGTTGTACCCCAACCAGGAGCTACTTTTCCATATTCAGAATTTAATGGTTTTAAAAGAGTTCCTAATGGAGTAGAAATTCCAGTATCTTCAGATTTAATTTTTGATGTAGTTCCAGTTGCCATAATGTTAAAATTTAAATAATTTTTTTTACTTTCTGTAAAAAAAGAAAAAAGTAAAAAATTTTTTCTTTTTATTTAGATGAGTTAAAACTTTTCTATAACTATATTATATAGTAAGTTTTAAATTCTAAAAAAGTTTTAGTTAATTTAAAGGTTTTTCGGGATCACGTGTTTGCTTTTCCCTTTCGCTTTCTCGAAAATTTGTTTTTGAGACCATGTATTTCTTCCCAAAAATGTCTGTTCAGGAAAGGGTATGGTACCAGATGTTCTGGTCATAGTACCATGTATGGCTCTGAAAAGAAATTTTCGGCAGATTTGTTACCAAATGTTTCAAATTTTTTTTTTTAAATCAAATTTGTTTTACTAAAAAAAATAAAAAAAATTTTTTGTTAAAATTAAAATAAAAGTAGATCAATTCATATAGTTTCTGGAATAAAAACTAGATTAAAAAGATTTCGATTTATTTTACTACGATTTGTTTAATTTATTAATTATGGAAAGTCCAGCTTTTTTCTTTACCATATTTTTATGGTGTTTATTATTAAGTATTACTGGTTATTCAATTTATGTCGGCTTTGGGCCACCATCTGAAAAACTTCGTGATCCATTTGAAGAACATGAGGATTAATTCATTAAAACTCTACTAATAGTTTTTCTTTTCGAGATTTCAACTAATAAAAGATTATTAGAGAATTTATTAAAAAAATCCTTTTTGCATGACACGTATTTTTCTCAAAAATAAATTTTTGAGACCATGCATTTGATCCCGAAAATATGTCAAAAATTGTCTAATAGATTTTAATGATTTTTTATGAAATCGTGAGTTTTAAAACTCACGATTTCCAATGATTTTCTCCATTAACCTGAATCAAAACCTTTTTATTTTTAAGCAAATAAAAAGTTCTTTTGTTAATAAATCCAAAATCAAAAGTAAGGTTTTATTTTACAATGCGTGGAGGTTCTCTAAAGAAAATCGAAAAAAAGATAATACCTAATGTTCCAACTAATAAAAAAGTATATACTAAGGCTTCCATAGAAAAAAATTTCTGCTAGTTTTTTTTTAAACACATGACTTGTTTCCACGTCATGTGTTTCTCTACAATAAAAAATCAGATAAACTACATCTTAAACTGATTGACGACGAGTTGAAGTATCACCAAGTTTTAAGAATGCACCAAATTCTACTTGTTCGTCTAAATCTGCATCAATACCTGCAAAAACATCTCGGAAGATAGTACGAGCACCATGCCAGATATGACCAAAGAAGAAAAGAAGTGCAAAACATAAATGAGCAAATGTAAACCAACCACGAGGACTTGTACGGAATACACCATCTGATTGTAAAGTTGCACGATCGAATTCAAAAATTTCTCCTAATTGAGCACGTCGAGCATATTTTTTTACTGTTGCCGGATCATTAAATGTAACACCATCTAATTCACCACCATAGAAAGTAACAGATACACCAACTTGTTCAATACTGTATTTAGATTCAGATCGACGGAAAGGAACATCCGCACGAACTACGCCATCTTTATCTACAAGAACAACAGGGAAAGTTTCAAAGAAAGTTGGCATACGACGTACAAAAAGCTCATTACCTTGTTTATCTTTAAAAACAGCATGACCTAACCAACCTACAGCAATACCATCACCACTGTTCATAGCACCAGCACGGAAGAGACCACCTTTTGCTGGGTTATTTCCAATGTAATCGTAGAAAGCTAATTTTTCTGGAATTTCTGCCCATGCTTGTGAAGAAGATTTTCCTTCAGAAAGACTAGTTTGTACACGTCGTTCAATTTCTTGTTGGAAAAATCCTAAATCCCATTGATAACGAGTCGGGCCAAATAATTCGATTGGTGTCGCTGCAGAACCATACCACATAGTACCAGATACAACGAAAGCTGCCCAGAATACTGCTGCAATACTACTAGAAAGTACTGTTTCAATATTACCCATACGAAGACCATTATATAATCTTTGTGGTGGACGAACACATAGGTGGAATAAACCAGCTAAAACGCCTAAAATTCCTGCAGCAATGTGGTGAGCTGAAATACCACCCGGGTTATAAGGATCAAAACCTGTAGCATCCCAAGAAGGAGCTACTGCTTGAACAGTCCCTGTAATACCATAAGGATCTGAAACCCAAATACCTGGACCAAAGAGACCAGTTACGTGAAAAGCTCCAAAGCCAAAACAAAGAAGACCAGATAAGAATAAATGGATACCAAAGATTTTTGGAAGATCTAAAGCTGGATTTGATGTTCTTGGATCACGGAATAATTCAAGATCCCAATAAACCCAGTGCCAAATTGAAGCTGCAAATAATAATCCAGATAAAATAATATGAGATGCAGCTACACCTTCATAACTCCAAATACCAGGATTTGAGGCTGTTTCACCACTAATAGTCCAACCACCCCAAGATTGAGTGATACCTAAACGCGTCATAAAAGGTAAAACAAACATACCTTGACGCCACATTGGATTTAATACTGGATCAGACGGATCAAATACTGCAAGCTCATAAAAAGCCATTGAACCAGCCCAACCAGATACTAATGAAGTATGCATTAAATGTACAGCAATTAAACGACCGGGATCGTTTAAAACTACCGTATGAACACGATACCAAGGAAGACCCATAATGAATTAAAAATTATTTATTGATTTTTTACTTTCTTTCTTTTCGAATGGTGTCAGTGTTAACACTCAAACTAAACTTTTCTTAATTTTAGTATACCATAGGTTTATTTTTTTTTGTCTTATTAAAAATAGAACTAGCTTTTTTTCTTTTATTTTTGATTATTTTAGAGTATACTAGATCATAGATCTTTCTTTTATTTATATTTTGAAAAACTTATGGATTATTCTAGTGTTTTTTAATTTTTTCTTTAGCTTTACTAGTGTTTTTGTTTTTAAATTAAAAAACCAGTATTTAAACAGATAATTTCTTTTTCAACCATGTCGACTTTCTTCAAAAAATCGTTTTCAATAATTTGTATTTTTTGGAAAGGCGTAACCACTGACAAAAAGAACTTTTTGTCATCAACTATTAAGTCAAAAAAATTTATTTATTATTATGCCTATCGGTGTTCCTAAAGTCCCATTCCGTTTACCTGGTGAGCCTGCTGCGCAATGGGTTGATTTATATAATCGTTTATATCGTGAACGTGTTTTATTTCTTTGTCAAGAATTAGATGATGAATTAGCAAACCAATTAATTGGGATCATGCTTTATTTAAATGCTGAAGAGCAAAATAAGGGTCTTTATATTTATATAAATTCACCTGGCGGTTCAGTAACATGCGGAATTGCTGTTTATGACGCAATGAATTATATTAAGTCTGAAGTAACTACAATTTGTGTCGGTACTGCAGCTTCAATGGCATCTTTTATTTTGTCGGGTGGTGATCGTGGTAAACGCATTGCTTTACCTCATTCAAGAATCATGATTCACCAACCAGAAGGTGGAAGTCAAGGCCAAGCTTCTGAAGTTCTTTCAGAATCAGAAGAAGTAATGCGAATTCGACGCCAAGTTGGTCGGATTTACGCAGAACGCACCGGTCAATCATTAAGTAGAATTTCCCGTGATATGGATAGAGATCAATTTTTATCTGCACGTGAAGCAAAAGAATATGGTTTAGTAGATCAAGTCGCTGTAGATACTAAATGGTCAACTAATTAAACTGAGTTCTGGTTCTTAAAAAATTTATCTTTTTAGTTTTATTTTAAACAGTTTTTGACTGAAGTTAAAAAATATTAGCCTAATTGTGGTCTAAATAGTTTTTCATGCTATTTATTACGAATTTTTTATCAAAAAAGATTTTGGTAAAAAACAAGCGTGTTTAAAATATAGGTTTTAATTTATGGGTAAAGTTTATGATTGGTTTGAAGAACGTCTTGAAATTCAAGCAATCGCGGATGATATTTCTAGTAAATATGTACCACCACATGTAAACATCTTTTATTGCATTGGTGGTATTACTTTTACATGTTTTTTAGTTCAAGTAGCTACTGGGTTTGCAATGACATTTTATTATCGCCCAACTGTAGCAGAAGCTTTTGCTTCAGTTGAATACATTATGACTGAGGTAAATTTTGGTTGGTTAATCCGATCTATTCACCGTTGGTCTGCAAGTATGATGGTACTGATGATGGTTCTTCATGTTTGTCGAGTATATTTAACAGGTGGGTTTAAAAAGCCACGTGAACTTACTTGGGTAACAGGAGTAATTATGGCAGTCTGCACTGTTTCTTTCGGTGTAACTGGCTATTCATTACCATGGGATCAGGTTGGTTATTGGGCTGTTAAAATTGTAACGGGCGTACCAGATGCAATTCCAGGTGTTGGTCCAGCTTTAGTTGAACTTTTACGTGGTGGAGTTGGTGTAGGACAAGCAACTTTAACACGTTTTTACAGTCTTCATACGTTTGTTTTACCTTTATTAACTGCAGTTTTCATGCTTATGCACTTCTTAATGATTCGTAAGCAAGGTATTTCTGGACCACTGTAATTAATAAAAATCTAATTTTTATCAAAAAGTTTCAGTTTTACTTTTGCTAAAAAGTTTTGAAACAATGAAATTTGTATTAATAAAACAATTTTCTAATTAACCACAAAAAAACTGTTTTTTCATGTTGATTGAAATAACTGATGAAAGTTGTTCCCAAAAATGTATAGTCTCGAAAATTTATGGTCTCAAAAATAAATTTTTGAGAAAGAGAAAGGGACAGACAAAAAGATTTTTTTGTCTACCGTAATCAAAGTGATCGATTTTAAAAACAGTGAATAAGTTCAACTTAAAATCAATGGAGATTTTTTATGGCAGTAACTAAAAAACCAGACTTATCAGATCCAGTATTACGTGCAAAACTTGCAAAAGGAATGGGCCATAATTATTATGGTGAGCCTGCTTGGCCAAATGATTTACTTTATATCTTTCCTGTTGTAATTTTTGGAACTTTTGCTTGTCTTATTGGTTTATCAGTATTAGATCCTGCAGCGATTGGTGAACCAGCAAACCCTTTTGCAACACCATTAGAAATTTTACCAGAATGGTATTTTTATCCTGTATTCCAAATTTTACGTGTAGTACCTAATAAATTATTAGGGGTTCTTTTAATGGCAGCGGTACCTGCAGGTTTATTAACTGTTCCTTTTATCGAAAATATTAATAAATTCCAAAACCCTTTCCGTCGTCCAGTAGCAACAACTGTTTTCTTAATTGGTACTGTTGTAGCGATTTGGTTAGGAATAGGTGCAGCTTTACCTATTGATATTTCTTTAACTTTAGGTTTATTCTAAAAAGTTTTTTTACTTTCAAAAGAGTTTAACTGGGTTCTCCCAAGTTAGACTCTTTTTTATTTTAAAATCAAGACTCGACAGAAGTAAAAAAATTATGTTAGCATTTTTTTATGAGATTCATCACTCTGTATTTATTAATCTAAAATCATGTCAGAACTGAAAAGAAGCAGCATTAAAGGTTGATAATAATACGAGAGAATACTTTGCTAGTTAAACAAAGTAAGATGAGTCTCTTTTTTTTTTTTTAAGTAAAAAAGTTTGTTTGGTGATAAAATTTTAAAAAAACCAACATAAACTAGAAATTCAAAATTATAATAAAAACCAATTTTAAAAACCAACTCGTAGTTCTGCTCCCAAAAATAGACTGTCAAGACAAGAAAATTATATTTTTGTCGCTCATTGTCGGGTCTCATTTGCAAAACTAGATTTTCTGGAAAGAGACCATATTTTATATTTTTTTGTCTCCTAATTCGACGTTTTTTTTCGAGTAAGAGTCTAAATTTTTTAAATAAAAACATTTTTTTAAATTATCCGCTATAGGCGGCACCCAGATTCGAACTGGGGGATGGAGGATTTGCAATCCACTGCCTTACCACTTGGCTATACCGCCTCAAATATTTCGAACCTCTTGATTTGTATATTTGTTTCAAAAAGAGATTTCGTATTTTTTATAAAATTAAACTTTTGTTCTCTGATAATAACATAAAATTTTTATATCACAAAAAATTAAGAAATGGGTTATAGAACTAATTTTCCAATGCATATAAAGTCTTTGAAAAGCCTTGAAAAAACGAATTATTATAATAACTTTTTCTTTTCTACAGAAATACCAGATTTAATTGATATTCAAAGAAAAAGTTTTCAATATTTTATTGAACATGGATTTAAAATAGCTTTTGATAAAACTAACCCTTTAATTTTTTCTAATGCAAATCATCAAATTGAAATTACTTTTTTTCCAGAATGGATTCAATTCCGAAAACCTGAATTTACTTTGACCCAGGCAATTCGTTTAGGAAAAACCTATGGTTCTTCTGTTTACATTCCAATTGCAATAAAAGCTACTCGTTCAAATACTCTTCAACTCGAATGGCTATTATTAGGATTTTTACCGATAATGACAAAAAAAGGCCATTTTTTAATTAATGGTATTCCACGTGTTGTACTTCATCAAATGACACGAAATCCTGGAGTGTATACAATTCCACGTGATTCAAGAACTCGTGTGCCAACAATTCGGATTGTTCCAGAACAAGGAAGTTGGATAAATCTGACTTTAGATAAAAAAAATCGGATTTGGTTAACAACTCGTCTTCTTCGACGGAAAGTTTCAATTCTTATTTTTTTACAAGCTTTAGGTCTTTCTCTTAGTGAAATTTGGCAACGTTTAGAGTATGCCGAATTATTAGAAAAAAGTTTCATAAAAGAATTAAAATCTTATGAAAAAAGTCGGCACGATAGTATTTTAATCCGAGCAGGTTTAAACCGGCACCCTTTAAGTCAAGAAGAAGCGTGGCGATATTTATATGCTCATTTTCAAGAATATACTTCCCAAGCTCGAGATGAAAATATCACAACAGAAACTGCACGAGAATTTTTTTGGAAAACTCTTTGGAATCCAAAAAATATCAATTTAGGTAAAACTGGACGGCAACAATTTCAAAAAAAATTAGGAAGTAATTTACCATTAGATCAGCATTTATTAGCTGCTGATGATCTTTTATTAGCGACGCAAGCTTTACTCAAATTAGTTTTTACCGAAAGATTAGCAGATGATATTGATAGTTTAACTAATAAAAGAATTCGAGGTTGTGGTGACTTCTTACAAGATGAATTAGTAAAAGGTTTAAAAGAATTTGAAATTGTTCTAAATAGAAAATTAAGCAATTCCCCTCAAAACGATATTGAAAGTATTTGGCGTTTTAACAAGTCTATTTTATCAAAATGTGTGAGTAAATCTTGGAAAAGTTTTTTTACTAGTGGTACATTATCACAATTTATGGATGAAACAAATCCATTAGCTGAAGTTACACATAAACGTCGTGTCACTGTTTTAGGGCCTGGTGGTGTAAATAGTAAACAAACAACAATTCAAATTCGCGGGATTCATCCTACTTATTATGGTAGACTTTGTCCGATCGAAACACCTGAAGGTCAAAATGCTGGTTTAGTAAATTCATTTACAGTTCTTACATTAAAAGATTTATATGGAAATTTAAAAACACCTTTTTATCAAGTTTACAAAGGTCAAGTTCAAAAATCTTTAAGTCCGTTATCAGTTTCACCACAACAAGAATATTTACATGTTTTAGCACCTGCTGATATTTTAGTAACACCATGGAATCTTTTACCTAAAATTAAAATTCCAGTTCGAAAGGATTGGAAATTTGATTATGATTTTTCAACTAGAATTACTACTCAATCAGTTGGGATTTTGCAAATGATTTCTGTTGCTACAAGTTTGATTCCATTTTTAGAACATGATGATGCAAATAGAGCTTTAATGGGGTCAAATATGCAACGTCAAGCAGTCCCGCTTATTCGACCACAGGTTCCTCTTGTAGGGACTGGTTTAGAAACTCGAGTAATTTCTGACGTTAATCATATAATTCAAGCATCCCAAAGTGGTTATATTACCTCACTAAGTTCGACGAAAATCAAAACCGTTAAACCGAATCAAAAAAATTTTAAAAAGTCTTTTTTCTCAAATTCGTTAAAAAATTTCTCTAAAAAAACTAACTCTATTTTATTTTGGTCAAAAAATTCTTTTTCTATTAAAAAGTTTAGTAATTTCGACAAAAATATGTTTTTGTCAGTCGATTCGGTGAGAGTTAAAACTAACAAATTTTCCCCTATCATTAATAAAGAAAAATTAAAAAAGCAAGAAAGTTTTTACGAATTACTTGATTTAGTTTCAAATAAAAAACTTTCTCCATTTTTTACTCCCACTAGTGAAAAAAATTATTTTTTGAATATCTATCAGCGTACTAATCAAAGTACTTGTATTTTTGAACGAGCAACGCTTAAAGAAGGAAATTGGGTTGAAAAGGGGGATATTTTGGCCGATGGGGCAGCAAGTTCATCCGGCAAACTAGCTCTAGGTAAAAATGTTTTAGTCGCTTACATACCATGGGAAGGTTATAATTTTGAAGATGCTATTTTAATCAGCGAAAGATTAGTTAATAAAGATATTTTTACTTCACTTCATCTTGATTATTATGAAATTGAAGTAAAAAATACTCAATATGGTTTAGAACTTATAACAAATCAAATTCCAATTAAAATAGATGATTCCTCAAAAGATATTTCGAGAATTCAAAAATTAAATAGCAAAGGTTTAATTGAAATAGGAACTTGGGTTCAAGAAGGCGATTATTTGGTTGGAAAAGTCAGTCCTTTAAGTCCAAAAGGCCCTTCCGTTCAACAACAATACGAAAAACTCTATAATGTCATTATGCAACGGGAAAACACAAATTTTCGTAATACAAGTTTGCGTGTACCGAAAGGTGTCGAAGGTTTTGTCTTAGATGTACAAATTTTGCCACCGAAAGAGGCGGATGTTATAGCTTTAGCCCAAAAAAATTCAATTTTGCGAGTCAGAGTAGTTCTTTTACAAAGAAGAAAAATTCAAGTAGGAGACAAAATGGCCGGGCGACACGGAAATAAAGGTGTTATTTCAAAAATATTACCGATCACTGATATGCCTTACTTACCGGATGGAACACCTGTTGATATTGTATTAAATCCATTAGGGGTTCCCTCGCGAATGAATGTTGGGCAAATATTAGAATGTCTTTTAGGTTTAGCAGGTCACTATTTACGGGAGAATTATACCATTAATTTATTTGATGAGAAATTTGGAGCCGAATCTTCACGAAGTTTTGTTTATTCAAAACTTTATGAGGCATCTATTAAAAGCACCAATCCATGGTTATTTGAGCCTCACCATCCCGGTAAAATTAAACTTTTTGATGGACGAACAGGATTACCATTTGATCAACCAATTACAGTAGGTTTTGCTTACATGTTAAAATTAGTACACTTGGTTGATGATAAAATTCATGCTCGAGCAACAGGTCCATATTCTGCTGTTACTCAACAACCAGTAAGAGGGCGATCTCGCAACGGTGGTCAGCGTTTAGGAGAAATGGAAGTTTGGGCTTTACAAGCTTACGGGGCCGCTTATACATTGCAAGAATTATTAACAATCAAATCTGATGACGTTGATGGTCGAAAAGACGCTGTATTTCGTATTTATACGAATAAACCATTAAGTTTCGGACAACCAGAAAGTTTTAAAGTTTTAGTTCGTGAATTACAAGCCTTATGTTTTAATTTACAAATTCATGGAATCGATTTTAAAAGCGGAGAATCGAAATCTTTAACTCTAAAAAAATTAGAAAAATTACTTTAATACATTATACATTACCAAAAATCATAAATTTAAGAAAAAAATCCTTAGATAAAAACTTTATTTTTTGTTTTTCGCTTTCTCGAAAATAAATTTTTGGGACCATAAATTTCATCCCGAAAATGCATTTTTGGGAAAGGTGAATTCTGGCGACAAAAAATAAGGGTTTTAAAAAGTTTGTTAAAAGTTCAAAAAAAAAACTAAATTTTTTCTCATTATTTGTTTCTTATAAAAATTATGTACACACTAAAAGGTCGGCTTTTTCAAAAATTAGAAATAGGTTTAGCATCCCCAAAGCAAATTCGACAATGGGCAGAACGGTATTTACCGAACGGTGAAACAATTGGTGAAGTAACAAGTTGGGAAACAGTAAATTATAAAACTCTCAAACCAGAACCAAATGGACTGTTCTGCCAAAAAATATTTGGTCCTGTTGTCGATTTTACATGTGCTTGTGGTAAAAAATCAAATAAAGTTCAAATAGGATTTTGTTCAAAATGTGGCGTTGAAAGAACACATTCACGAGTTCGTCGTTATCGGCTTGGTTATATAAAGTTAAAACAACCTATTGTTCATCCGCTTTATGCTTCGCATAAACCATCGCCATTAAGTTTATGTTTAGATTGGTCAAATAAACGTATTCAAGCTTTGATGTATGGAACTGAATTTTGTCATCTTTCTGGACAATTTCGGATTTTTTGTTCAAATTTAGAATTTATTCCTTTTTATCAAGAAAATATTGAAAAAACTACAAAAAGTCCGAATTCTCCGATTAAACAATTTTCCTTAAAAAATAAAAATATACTAAAAACTCAGCAGACTAAACCTCGTTTATTTCAACTAAAAAAACACTCTAGCAGCAAATTTTCGAAACACCACTATCCAGCTAATCAATTAGATTTAGGATTACATCTTTATGGTGTTGCTTACGATACAACTTGGAGACAAGTTGAAGATCTTCAAGAATTTTTATTTTTTTTATGGGAACATTCATTTCATTACGAATCTAGTATTCCTTATTATGCTATTACTAAATCAATTGAAACCAAAACAAGTGAAATTCCATCTCATGATCAATATTATCCAATTCAAACCGGTGGTTTTGTGTTTCAACATATTCTTTCAAATTTTGATTTAATTCGTTTTCAACGACAATTAAAATTACAGTATCAAGAATTAAAAAATGTCATTCTCTACATTCAAGAAAAAAGTGAATTATTAGAAAATTGGGATAAAGAAAAACTATCTTTATTAAAAAAATTAAACAGATTAAAACAATTAGAAAAAAAATGTTTGCGGCGATTACAATATTTTCGTGATTTTTATAAAACGCAAACCCAACCAGCTTGGATGGTTTTAAGTTATTTACCAGTATTACCACCTGGATTACGTCCAATTACTTCGATTCGCGGTGAATTAATTGTTTCTGATATAAATAGTCTTTATCGAAAAGTTTTGATTCGTAATAAACGCATAACCAGTGGAACTGCTTTTGGTATTTTCGATACTGCGTTAAGTGGAAGTTGGGCTTCTTGGTGTTACAATTTGCGACAAGTACAAGAAGCTGTAGATGGTCTGCTAAAAACCGGCAGCATAGAATCAGGTAAAAATACAAAATCCCTTCTAGATGCTCTCAAAGGAAAAAAGGGCCGTTTTCGCCAGCATCTTTTAGGTAAACGTGTTGATTATTCCGGTCGATCTGTAATTGTAGTTGGACCACAACTAAAAATTCATGAATGTGGGCTTCCTAAACAAATGGCAATTGAACTGTTTCAACCATTTATTATTCAAAAATTAAGAAAAAAGGGAATTGTTTTTACAACAACTGCAGCTAAAGCATTAATTGCAGAACGAAAACCAATCGTTTGGTCCATTTTAGGAGAAATTTTAAAAACTCATCCGGTTTTACTGAATCGAGCTCCAACATTACATCGTTTGGGAATTCAATCTTTTTTACCAAAATTAGTAGAAGGTAAAGCCATTTTATTACATCCTTTAGTCTGCCCTGCTTTTAATGCTGATTTTGATGGCGATCAAATGGCGGTTCACATCCCCCTTTCTGTTACAGCAAGAGCTGAAGCTTTAAATTTATTGTGGTCACGAAATCATTTATTAGCTCCAGCGTCTGGCCAACCTTTATTACTTCCAACACAAGATATGGTTTTAGGTTTTTATTATCTTACATGTCTTAAAGAAATTCATTTTAAAACTTTAGATACTATTATTCCGAGTCGAAAAGCATTACTGAAAAATCAAATTTTTTATAAACTCAATCAAAATCTATACTTTTCTAATTTTTCTCAAGTTAAAAATGCTTATGATCGGGGATTGTTAAAACTCCATAGTCCTATTTGGGTGAAATGGTCTGGTTTTATTCAAAATTTCTTTACAGAATCTCAATCAAAACCAAAAGAAAATTTAATTGAAACAAGATTAGATGTTTATGGGCAGTTAGATACACTTTTTATTGATAAATGTAAATTAACCGCCTCTAATTTAGTAAAAAATTCAACCTATATTCGTACAACACCTGGTCGAATCTTTATGCATTTTTGTATTTATGATCAACCATTCACCACAAAAGAATAAAACCATTGTCTAAAAATCCTGATAATTTTCCCCAAAAAATAATTTTTGGGAAAAGGAAGGGCTTTTTTCAACGGCAAAAACTAAATTTATTGATAAATTTTTAAAGTTCTACTAATCCAAATAAGTATTTCAGACTTTAGTTTTAAATTTTTGACAACAATTGAATTATGAATTAGTAGGATTCTAAATATTTCTTTAGCAATACAAGTAGAACTAACAAAAATAATTTTTTTAAAAAGAAAATGGTAATATGACTAATCAGAATTTTTTAAATTCAAATTATAAAAATAAATTAAAAACAAAAATTGAAGTTTTTGATCAGTCTGAAAGTGTTTTTTTCAATACATGTTTGGATAAAAACCAATTAAAAAGTCTTATAGCATGGTTTTTAGAAAAATATGGTGAAAAAATTACAGTTGATTTCCTAGAAACATTAAAACAAGTAGGATTTCATCAGGCAACGCTTGCTGGTGTTTCCTTAGGTGTTGATGATTTACAAATTCCAGCACAAAAATCGGTATTACTTTCTCAAGCTTTAGTTAAAATCGGAGAATTAACGAACGCTCATAATGCGGGCAATATTACTAGTGTTGAAAAATCACAACGTTTGATTGATACTTGGAATCAAACTAGTGAAACGCTTCGTCAGACTGCTGTTCAAAATTTTCGTGTTACAAATCCTGTGAATCCTGTTTTTATGATGGCTTTTTCGGGTGCTCGTGGAAATATTTCACAAGTTCGTCAATTAGTCGCAATGAGAGGATTAATGGCAGACCCGCAAGGTGCTATTTTAGAATTTCCAATTCAAAGTAATTTTCGTGAAGGTTTAACAATTACTGAATATCTTATCTCTTGTTATGGGGCAAGAAAAGGTTTAGTTGATACTGCTTTACGAACAGCCACTTCAGGTTATTTGACTCGACGACTAGTTGATGCGGTTCAACACGTTGTTGTAGTTATGACTGATTGTAAAACCAAAAGAGGCATTTTAATTAAAAATAAAAATTTAGAACAACGTCTATTAGGTCGTGTTTTATTACAAGACATTTCCTTAAATTCCACCACTATTCTTCAAAAAAATACACTGATTTCCAAGAAATTAGCAAAAAAATTAGCATTAAAGTATAAAGAAATTTATGTTCGTTCACCATTAACATGTAATACAGAAAAATCTGTTTGTCAATTGTGCTATGGATTAAATTTAGCTCAGGGCAAACTCGTTAGTATAGGAGAAGCTGTTGGAGTCATTGCAGCTCAATCTATTGGTGAACCTGGCACGCAATTAACAATGCGAACTTTTCATACTGGTGGGGTAGGTGTTTTTTCAGATCAGGCTATGAAATCTTTCAATGCACCCTTTGATGGAAAAATTCAATTTTTAGAAAATTTACCAGGCCTTTTTGTGAGAACACCTCATGGAAACATTGTTTATTTACTAAAATATAGTGAAAATCAAACTCAAAAACCAATTTTGCGAGTAAAGTCAGTTAATTCTACAAACGAATTTTATGAAATTCTTCAATGCGATGTTCCAGCTGGAAGTCTTTTGTGGGTTAAACAAGGTGAATACGTAAAAACTGGTCAACTTCTTGTACAGGCCTCTCAAATTAAAACATCAAAACAACAGATGCCAGAATCGAGCCATCCAGTTCAAGCTCCATATTCTGGAGAAGTCTTTTTTGAATCAATGATTATTCGAGTAATTCGAAAACAGACACAACTGAAAGCAAAAAAATTAATAAAGAAAGAAGATGAGATTTCACCTAAATTTCGAACTTTAACTGAATTAGGAAATTTTTGGATTTTTTCATCTGGAGTTCAAAAAGAATCTTTTCTTGCAAAATCGTTTTTTGTCAAAGGAGATTTAGTTTCTTTAGATACACCAGTTTTTCAATATAATCTTACTGTACCGAAGAAAGGACAATTAAAACGACTAAAATCTTGTCTTGTTTTAGGGCAAAATTGTTTTGAATTCTTAATTTCAAAAACCTATTATTCTAAATTATTATATTTTTTAATCAAATCTGATTCAAAAAATCAAAACAATATTATTGTCTATAATAATAATTCTAAAAAAGCTTTAGTTACATGGTATCCAACTTTAAAAAATTTGAATATTCGACAATCCGGATATTATTTTACCATAGGTCATGGAACTCATGTATTATCACAAAAACTAGTAGATTTAAATGTAAATGATCCCGCAGGTAATTACTTAGCACCTCTACTGGATACTCAAGCTAGTTTTTTTTGGACTGAAAATCCTCTTTTTACTTTTACAAATTTTCATTATTCACTGCCTTTTTCATGTTTTTTAATTAATAATTCTTCTTCGTTACTTTCAAAAAAAGGAATATTTCAAATAGAATTCAAAGAAAAAATAAAATGGTCCAAGAAGACTCGTTTTTCAACTAAATTTTTAAAAAATTTTTCTCAAATTCTGAAAATTGGGGGCCAAACAATGGGGTCCCAAAAATGTATTTTTGGGAATTCGATGTTGAACATTTCACGTTTTACTAAAATATCTTTACCTCTAAGCCAAAATCCGATTGTCTCGAAAAATCAAACTAGATTAATTAAAAAAAACCAAACTTGGTTCTATATTCCAGAACAACAAGTAAAAAATTTTATTCCGTCAAACTTTACTTCAGTTATTTTAGAACCTGGTAAAAAGTTTGAAAATATTATTTTTGTAAATTCATTTGTTTCTGTAAATTTTCTTCAAGTAGAAAACATTAGTTTTGTAAAATCAAAAAGAAATAAAAACTCTAACTATATTTTTTATTCAACCGCCACTCTTTTAAATTTAACAAATTTTTATACAAATAAAATGTCGTTCAATCAGATAAAACTTAATAAAAATAAATTCAATTTAGTCTATTTTTCTAGAAAATTTTCTAATGAATTTTCTTTTTATGCAAGAAATCTCCATTTCAAATCTTTAAAATTTACAAATAAAATAAAACATCAAGTTGAAAATCTTATCTGTTTTCAAAAAACTTTTCCACAATTTATTCCGGATATGAAATTTTTTAAACAAAATTGGGTTTTTCAACAATCAATTCCAGTAAATTTTTCCACAAAATCTCCTTTATTTACAAAACAATTCACAACATTTAATAAAGAACACCTCTTACCTCAAACTTGTCTTAAAATTAGTACTCCGACATTTTCCAATTGGGTTTCAGCACAAAACTTAATTAAAATTGAAATAACTTTTAAGACTCCTTTTTATACTGACACAAACAAATTTAGCGACAAAAATATGTTGTTATCGACCTCACTACCACAATATCAACCTTCTGTCCCACAATTTAAATCCAATTTTAAAATTTCTTTAAAAAATTCACCGAGTTTATTTACTGGATTTAGTTTTCTCTTTTATAATGTTTTAAAATTTCAAAATTCAAGACAATTTTCCTTTCAAACTTTTGCTAATGGTTGGGTTTTACCTGAATTTAAGATTACTCAAGCTTTTCTTAAATCAAAAAAACTAGGCGAATTTCGACATTTACAAATCAATCAAAATTCTAATTCTTTTAGTGTTTTAAGAAATACGGATCTTGTTACCTTTCAATTACCTTTGAGTCAAATTCAGCTGAAATCCCTAAAAATGGGTACAATTGTAAGATGGGGTCAAGAAATTTTTCCAGAATTTGCTATTCCAATTAGTGGTCAAATTTTAAAAATAACATCTAAAGGGTTGACTGTTCGAAAAGGAATACCTATTTTAGCTTCCGCTAGAGGTGTTGTTCATGTTTTTAATAATGATTTAATTTTAAAAAATGATCTTTTAATTACATTAAAATCCAGACGTCTTCAAACAGAAGATATCGTTCAAGGTATTCCAAAAATTGAACAACTTTTTGAAGCCCGTGAAACACAAGGCGGAGAAATTATTACTAACAGTGCACAGACTAAATTACAAAGTTTTTTCCGTACTGCTCTTCAATTCAAACCTTTACGAGTAGCGGTAACTCAAAGCATTCATCAAATTCAACTTTATCTTGTTGAAAATATTCTAGATGCTTATTCCAATCAAGGTGTAAAAATATCAGAAAAACATGTTGAGATCGTTGTTCGACAAATGACAGCTCGAGTTCGAATTCTTTCTGGTGGGGATAGTGGTTTACTACCGGGTGAAATTGTACAACTTAAATGGGTCGAACGAGTTAATAATCAATTGGCAAGAGTTGGTTCTCGGCAAGCAAGTTATGAACCAATGATTTTAGGTATCACAAAAAGTGTTTTACAGTCTGAAAGTTTTTTAGTAGCAGCAAGCTTTCAAGAAGTTAGTCGGGTTCTAGTAAGAAGTGCATTAACCAAAAAAACAGATTTTTTACGTGGATTACATGAAAATGTTATTTTAGGTCAACTTATACCGGCCGGAACAGGTGTAATTTCAAGAGATTCTTTTGATGAAACTCACAGTTCGTCAATACAAAAATCAGAAATGGGTCCTTCAGATAAAAACATGTTTTTAAAGCCTGAATAAATTTGTTTTTTTTTATTTGCAGATTTAAAAAAAACTTTTAAGCTTAAAAAAAATTTTGTAACCACCTCTCAGTTTTTATTTTTACAACGTCTCTTTGCCGAAACTCCTTGTTCGGAGGCGGTCATGATGACAAAAATATCATTTTATAGTTAGACTTATGGTCCTAAAAATAACTTTTTGGTAAAGGGAAATACAAAAAGATCTTTTCCATTTCCCGAAAACAAATTTTCGGGACCATTCATTTTTAAGAAATATGTCATTGTGATTAAAACTACTTGTTTTTGTTTTAATAATTCTATAGAATGTTTATAGATAAAGGCCTTTAGCTCAGTTGGTAGAGCGGCTGCCTTACAAGCAGCGGGTCATCGGTTCGAATCCGGTAGGGCCTAATAAAATTAAAGTTAGATTAATTACCTTATTAACTGTTTAAATAAGTTTATGAAAAAAACCTCGTTTTTCCTTTAAAATCTTTATATAATATAAGAAAGGTTGACAGTTTTATTTTGTTAATCTACTAAATTTTTTCAAAGGAGTTTATATGAGTGCTCAATTTTTGCCAAGCATTTTAGTTCCATTAGTAGGACTTGTTTTTCCAGCAGTAGCTATGGCTTCCATGTTTTTATATATCGAAAAAGAAGAAATTAATTAAAGTAATTAATCACTAAAATCTATGTTCATTTTATGTTAACTTTACTGATTTTTATCGGTTATTAAAAAAACTGTTTTTGTTACATTCCACGTTAAGTTTTGTTAGCATAAGAAAACAGTAATTCATTAACATAACAGTACTAAAAAAGAGTATTGTTAAATTTTCTGTTCCCGTTAAAAGTGAAACACTAATATTTCATTGAGTTTCCTTTTGCGGGAAGTTTACATTATATGTTATACTATAACAGATAAAAAATTTTCCTTAAAAAAATTGAAATTAAAAAAACTATGTCAATTCTTTCTTGGATCGAAGATCAACGAAAACTAAAATTATTAAATGCACCTAAATATAACCAGCCGGATTCGGATGTAAGTCAAGGTCTTTGGACACGTTGTGATCATTGCGGTGTTATTTTATATATTAAACATTTAAAAGAAAATCAGCGTGTATGTTTCGGTTGTGGTTATCATTTACAAATGAATAGTACCGAACGAATTGAATACTTAATTGATACTGGAACATGGCGTCCTTTTGATGAAACAGTGTCTCCGTGTGATCCATTAGAATTTAGAGATCAGAAAGCTTATACAGAAAGATTAAAAGATGCTCAAGAACGAACCGGTTTACAAGATGCTGTTCAAACAGGAACTGGACTTCTTGATGGTATTCCGGTAGCTTTAGGTGTTATGGATTTTAATTTTATGGGTGGTAGTATGGGGTCAGTAGTTGGTGAAAAAATTACTCGACTAATCGAATACGCTACTCAAGAAGGATTACCTATTATTTTAGTTTGTGCTTCTGGTGGAGCGCGAATGCAAGAAGGTATTTTAAGTTTAATGCAAATGGCGAAAATTTCAGCAGCCTTGCATGTTCATCAAAATTGTGCCAAACTTTTATATATTTCTGTATTAACTTCACCAACAACAGGTGGTGTCACAGCAAGTTTTGCTATGTTAGGTGATTTAATTTTTGCCGAACCAAAAGCTTTAATCGGTTTTGCTGGTCGTCGAGTAATTGAACAAACTTTACAAGAACAATTACCAGATGATTTTCAAACTGCTGAGTATTTATTACATCATGGTCTATTAGATCTTATTGTACCACGCTCTTTTTTAAAACAAGCATTATCTGAAACTATAACTTTATATAAAGAAGCTCCTTTAAAACAACGTGGTCGAATTCCTTACGGAAAGCGCGGGCCGATGACGAAAATTCGTGAAGAACAAATCCGTCGTTTTACTAACTCCCCGAAAAACCCGGAGTATCAAACATTACTTAACGATTTTACAGAACTTCTTTATCTTTTAAATCAAGAAAAAAATTTTGAAGTTTTCGATCAACAAATTTTAACCAAAGCATTAAAATTAGCTTGTAAGACCGAAACTTCTATTAATTGGTTAAATTTTGAATCAAAAGAATTTAGTGTACGTCCTATTTTTAATTAATTTGACAATTTAGTAGATTTTTCATTTCTAGTGTCTGAAAACAAATCAGCAACTAGAAATGAAAAAAGTTCAATGGAAAAAAATTCTTTTTTCAGTTTTTTTTAACTTTTGATTTTCTAATTAATTCAGATTAATTTTAATTAATTCTAAAAATGCTTTAGCAGAAAAAAATTGTTTAATTATTAAAATAGAAAAATTATTATAAAAAATGAGTATTTTAGTTGAAAATGTCTCAAAGAATTTTGGTTCGTTTCAAGCTTTAGATGGAGTAAATTTAGAAATTAAAAATGGTTCATTGGTTGGTTTATTAGGCCCTTCTGGTTCCGGAAAATCTACACTCCTACGAATTTTAGCTGGCTTGGAAAAACCGGACTCCGGGCGGATTTGGTTAGAGGGCCAAGATGCAACAAAAATTGAACTTCAAGAACGAGAAATTGGATTTGTATTCCAAAATTATGCATTATTTCCACAACTAAATGTTTATGAAAATATTGGCTTTGGTCTTGAAATAAAGAAGATATCTCCGAATTTGAAAAAAAAAAGAGTTAATGAATTATTAAAGTTAATGCAATTAGAAAAGTTTGGTAGTTGTTATCCTAACCAACTTTCTGGCGGCCAACGTCAACGAGTAGCGTTAGCTCGAGCATTAGCGGTCGAGCCTAAAGTTTTATTATTAGATGAACCCTTTGCTGCTTTAGATGCTAAAATTAGAAAACAACTTCGTCAGTGGTTACGAGAATTACATCAGCAAATTTCGGTTACAACTGTTTTTGTTACTCATGATCATTACGAAGCTATGGAACTAGCTCAAGAAATAGTAATTTTAGAAAATGGTCGAATTTTACAAATTGGTACAGCACAAGAACTTTCTGATCATCCAGCGAATAAATTTGTTAAAAATTTTTTGGAATTGGATAATTTAGAATAAATATTTTGAAATTAATTCGATCAACTTTTGTTATAAAAGTTAAAATTCACAGTACTTTTGATTTTAAAAGGAAAGCATTAATTTTCTATTTCAGTAAAAATTTTTTAATTATGCAAACCTGGTTCGAGCTTCGGTTAGCCTTTTACCGGATTTGAACCGGCGACTTTTTGCTTACCATGCAAATACTCTACCTACTGAGTTAAAAAGGCAATAAATTAATACAGTATTTTAATTCTAAAAGATTTTTTTTATTTTTTTGTAATCAGTATAACAAATTTATAAAAAAGATTATAATAAATAAAAAATACAGTTTCCCATTCTAGTAAATTAATATTATTGATATGCGTATAGAAAAAGATTTAAAACAAACGACTCATTTAAATAAAGGAGAAAATAAGACAAATTTGGTTATAATGAAAAATTTTTTAGAAAACCATCGTTTACATTCTAGACAAAATTTTTTATTAAGACCTATTAATTTTGTAACTGTACTTACTTTTCTTCCTTTTGCTTTAGGGTTTATGGATTTTCTCTATAAAAAAAATGTTTATGAAAAATCTGATCCTTTTTTCCAAAAAAATTTACCCGCTTTTTCTTTTTTAAGTCCAAAATTAAATGTTGAAACTTTTGAATATATTTATAAGTCAAATTTCTCAAATAACTCAGATAAAAACAGAACTCTTGATTCTTCTTTAGTTAAACAAATGTATAAGAAAAAATTTTTGTTTGGCCGGCCTCTTTTTTTTGCTAAAATTCCTATCGACAAAAAAAATTTTTTATCGACGTCCGCACAAAAAACTTTTTCTTTAGAAAAGTTTAATGGACTTCTCTGTAACTTTGGAATCGAAAAACCAAGTAGAGTTTTTTTTAAAAATCAATCTCTGGATATTTTCTATCAAAATTTAGATGAATTACCTTCTTATTTAAAAGGTATTTCTTTCAAACAAAAAAATACTGTTACTAAGAAAAATATAGTTGGAGTTTTTGAAGATTTTTCAACAAATTCCACTCAAAAATTAGTTAATGAATCAACTTGTTTAAAAAATACTTCACAAAAAGAAAAACTTTCAGGTTATACTGAGCGTTTCTTTTTATTAAGATCTTCGCGAATTTCTTCAGAGCTTAATTTAATAAAGCAACCCAAACAAAATTTCACTAACTTTTCACCTACTGTTTTTGATCTCAGTTCTTTACAAAATCAATTTTATAAAAATCGTTTTTCTTTTTATAAAAATTTATCATTAGTTAATAGTGAAGTACATAATCTAGTTATTGAAAAAAATATAATTTTATTACCAATCGTAACTAACCCCGGTTTAAAAGTATTTGACAAAGAACCAAGTGTTTTAAAAACAATTTTAACTAAAATTTCTGATAGTGATGAAACTTTTGTACTTGAGAAAGTTTTACAAGATTTTAACAAAAAAAAGCTTTCACAAGAAGTTTCAGGATTCCGATTTATGTCCGGGTACAATTACCCCGATATTACTATGTCGGATCTAAATTGGTTTTTTTTACAAAACTCTTTTTTTAATCGACAAATTTCGAGTTGTTTAGGCTTTCAAAAATCGACTTTTTTCTCATTTAGCAAAAATTATAATTTTACAATTCCGAATTTACCCGCAGTTTTAATTGAAACAAAACGAATAATTTTAAAAAATTTTGAACCTAATAGAGTTTTATATAATGGACCAACGTTGATTTTAGACTCTAACAAAGCTTTAGATTGGAAAAATCAGATTGATACAAAACAAGAAAGTATTTTAACTCAGCACAAAATTAACAAAGGTTTTCCTTTTTATCAGAAAAGTTTACGTTCTTGGTTTCATTTACACTTGTCTCCCTATAACCCATTAATTAGATCTCAAGGAAATTTTTTTGGAATCTATGAGTCTCCTGAATTCAATGGAAATGAAAAACTCTCAAATTTATCTGATTTTTCAAAAAAATCTCTTTTAAATCCAATGTATTTTCCAAGCTATAATCGTTGGGATTTAGTCCGTTCACCATTACAAAGTAATTTTACTCCTTTTAACTCTTCTTTGCATATTCCATCTAAAGTTAATTTTCAAACAGACACCTTTAGTTTTATGAGAGGTCTAAATTTTAAAATTTCTCAAAACGACGAAGGAATAAATTTGGAAGAATTTGTACCTATTGTTCAATTACAACAGCCAAGATTCAATTCTTCTAATTCAAAACTTTTAAAGTCTTCCTCATCTCTTTTTGAGACTGGCTTATTAGGGAAATTGGATTATGCTTTGCCAACATTTTCTTTAAATGAAAAGTTTTTTGTAACAAATTATGTTTCTGGGCGTTATAAAAAAATTGCCTCAATTTTCTCAAAAACAAATCAATTAAATCCTGTTTTAATGGACAATTGGGAGCCGTTAACTTCAAACTCTTGGTTAGTTATTTCTCAATTAAGTTTTGCTTTTTTTATTCTTCAAGTTTTAAAAGCATTAGCTGATAACTATGGGCGTGAACTTTTAGGTTATCTCTTAGATTTGGTTTCAGCGTTAGGTGTTTTAGATGATTCATTAAAACAAGAAATTGAAATTCTCATGGGTCAGCGTGAGAAAGGTTTTCGAATTCTCTTAAAAAGTCGAAAAGATTTTACTAACATAGCAGGAATTGGAAAATTATTACCTGAAATTTATGAACTTGTTTGGTTTCTTCGAAATTCAGCCCGTGATTTTGCTCTAAGTAAGACGTTACCGCGCGGTGTTCTATTAACAGGTCCGCCCGGGACAGGTAAAACTCTTTTAGTACAAGCTTTAGCTGGAGAAGCTCAAGTTCCAGTTTTAGTATTATCTGGTAGTTCATTAATGGAACCTGGAGAATCTGGAGCAATAAAATTAGAAATGTTGTTTCAAGAAGCAAGACAATTAGCTCCGTGTATTGTATTTATTGATGAAATTGATACTTTAGCTCAAAAACGAAGTGGGGTTGTACAAAATCCCATGGGACCTGATGAACTTTTAGAATCTTTAGTATCTTTTCAAAATTCTACAACTGAAATAGACGGCGTTTTAAATTTTCAAGAGAAGCCAAAAGCTGAAACAACTATTCAGAGTCCGCTTCAAGCTGAACCAAAACAAGATCAATTAAGTTTATTAATGCAATTTTTAATTGAATTAGATGGAATTCAAGGACGAAACGGCGTTATTGTTATTGGTGCAACAAATAGACCTGAGGTTCTTGATCCAGCAGTTCTTCGTCCCGGGCGCTTTGATAAAATTTTACAGGTAGGGTTACCAGGATATCAAAAGCGTATTGAAATTTTAAAATTATATGGGCAAAGTTTAGGCTATCAATCAGAAATTACATGGGATTATTTAGGTCAACTAACAGCTGGTTTTACTGCCGCAGATTTAGCCACATTAATGAATGAATCGAGTATTAAGGCTATTTTGAACCAAACTGCTCATACAATTGAAACAATTGAACACGGTATTGATCGTATTACAACATCTCGAAGTGAGAAATATGGAGTTTTAAAAACAAAAGAAAAAATTCTTGGGTTTTCAAATGTTAAAATTTTATCCTTTTCTTCTAAAATTTCACTTCTTCGGTTAGCTTATTATCAAGCTGGAAAAGTTGTTGTTAGTCATCTTTTAAAAACGCATCCAAATGTCTTAGTTGCATATCTTTGGCCACGACGAACTACTATTCGTTCATTACAAATTACAAACAATCTACAGAATTCTATTTTTCAATTTGCAAGACTTGTGGAATTAAATGAGCGAATAATCGGAAGTTATGCTGGAAAAGCTGCAGAATTTTTATTCTTAGAAAATTTTTCAAAAAAATCAAGTAATAGTGACAAAAACATGTTTTTGTCATTGTCAAAAAAAGACATTGCTGGTCAAGCTCTTTTTTCAAATATTTCAACACTCGGACTTGATGATTTATTATTTGCACAAAAGTTAATTTATTCTTTAATTGAAAAATGGTCGTTGTATTCCAAGAACTTCAAAATTCAAAAGACAATAAATTTATTTCCAAATATTAATTATCGTGAGTTTAATCAAAATAAAGAAAAACTCGAATTCTATAATCATTTTATTGAGAATATTGAAATGCCACCGATGAATCAAGCATTGGAAACACAAACCAGTTCATTATTTTCGACTAAAGAAAAACTCGTACCAAATTATAATTCTCAAATGTATTATTTTATTCCTTGGTGGCAACAACAAATTTCCAGTGAATTAGAGTTTGTAGAAAAAAATTTTGCCAATTGGTCACGTCTTTATTTATCTAATCCAGAACAAAGTGAACGAAACCCTGAATGGTTACCTCCTGATGAATTTTATCATAGTTATAGTGGTCTAAAGAATGTTAAAACAAGTGTTAAATATTTAACGAACAAAAAAATTTTAAAAACTAAACAAGTGCAAGATGAAAAACTTTCAACCTCGGCACACTCAAGAAAAGTACATTTTCCGTGGAATGATGTTTCCAAAATTACGCGAGATTACCCCGTTCATTCTCTTGTATTACAAAGTTTTAACCAGGCTGTTTTACTTTTAGATAAAAATCGAGAACTAATAGATCGAATTGTTATTGAATTACTGTATAAGGAAATTTTAAGGCAGCCTGAACTGGAAAAGCTTTTTGCAGATTTTGAACACTTACAGATAAGTAGTTCTTATTCTAGTTCTAGTGTTTCTTCTGAAAGTTTCGAAATTTCTGATATTCAGTCTGGATCTAAAGAAAATGAAACCTTTCAAATAGTAGAAACAAGTTGGGGTCTCCAATCAAGAAAAAGAAAACCGCGTTGGATTGATTTTAAAAATTTGAAATAATTTTTCGTAGAAACTGGAATTAAATAATTAACTGAAAAATTACTATCAATGAAGTTTTGATAAAAATTTTATTAAAAATTAAGGTTAAATTTGAAACAACTTAGAAAACTTGATGTGATAGTAGGAACTCGTTATACTAAGAAAAGAAACAAAATAAAAGGTTCTTAAATACCTCTTCTTCTCTTTTTAGATACTTGTAAAAAACAGAAGAAGTCAAATTTGTAAAAATACTTAATTTAATTAAGGAGTGTTAAGCATGTCTGGTGCTACAGGAGAACGCCCTTTTTCTGATATTTTAACAAGTATTCGTTACTGGGTTATTCACAGTATTACAATCCCATCTTTATTTATTGCAGGTTGGTTATTTGTGAGTACTGGTCTTGCTTATGATGTATTTGGAAGTCCAAGACCAAATGAATATTTTACTGAAGATCGTCAAGAAACTCCGTTAATTACGGATCGTTTTAATGCTTTAGAGCAAGTGAAGAAATTATCTGAAGTTAAATAAAAAACTTCAATTAACAAAAACAAAGCTTTTGTGACAAACTAACAAAACATTGTTAGCAGAATTTTTGTTTCACTATTTCGTTAAAATTAGAAACATCCCAAGTGCTTTTTTATAAGCAATTTTAACTACAAAACATTTTTGTAAAAAAATTGCTTATAAATTTTTTAACTAAGTGAAATAAAAATTATCATTTAATTTGAGGAATTATTTAGTTCGAAAATACATTGTAATTCAATACTAAAAATTCCTCTAGTAAAATTAATATACAAGACCATGACTGCAAGAAAATCGTATACTTATCCAATTTTTACTGTGCGTTGGCTTGCTGTGCATGCATTAGCTGTGCCTACAGTTTTCTTTTTAGGCGCTATTACAGCCATGCAATTTATTCAACGTTAAGTTAAAAGCAAGGTTAGATTATTATGGCGAAACCCAATCCCAATAAACAAAGTGTAGAATTAAATCGTACCAGTTTATACTGGGGACTTTTATTAATTTTTGTGTTAGCAGTGTTATTCTCAAGTTATATTTTTAACTAATCTGTGAGTAATACTGACATTATTTTTGACAAAAAATTCTTTGAAGTTAAAATAAAGCCGTTTGGTTCATCAAAATTATCAAATGAATTTTTTGTCAAAAGAAATTTCATTTCAAAAACATCAGGAGATTTCACTATGTCTAATACTGGTACAACTGGTCGTATTCCATTATGGCTTGTTGGAACTGTTGCCGGAACAGCTGTTATTGCTTTAGTCGGTATTTTTTTCTATGGTTCCTATGTAGGTTTAGGTTCATCTTTATAATTTAAAGGTAACCGGTAAATAAAAAATCATATTGTAAATAATTTCTTTTCACGCTGTATCGGTTTAAACCCGATCAGTGAAATTTAAAAATTTATTGAATCACTTCTTTACTTTCGCAACAGAAAACACTATAATTTCGAAAAAAATACTAAAAAAACGTCGTTGTGGTGAAATTGGTAAACACAGAGCTTTCAAAAAGCTCCGACTTTTGTCATATCGGTTCAAGTCCGATCAACGGCAATTTTTAATTTAAATTTTTAATTTCGATTATTCCTTACATTTTAATATTATTTATCGGCGAATGACGGGGGTTGAACCCGCGAATGGTGGAGTCACAATCCACTGCCTTAACCACTTGGCTACATCCGCCAAAAAAAATAAAAATTTTTTATTTTTTTCAAAACATCAATTTTATCCACTGGAGCGGATAGCGGGAATCGAACCCGCACCTCTTGCTTGGAAGGCAAGGGCACTACCACTATGCAATATCCGCTTGTCTTTATTATAAATATAATAGAAAGAAAAAAAAAGATTATTTTTTAGAAACTTTAATGCACTTTTGCTTTCGAGAATAGAAATAAAATTAAGTTTGAAAACAAATTGAAAAAGTTAAGGCCTGGATGTCTTGATAATGTATACTAAAAATAGTACAAATATTTTCTCATTCTAGTGTAAAAATTTTTTTTAACTTAAAAGATTGAGATAAATTTTATTAAAAATAAACCTTTTTAAGGAAATCAAAGCTATGCTTTTAATTTTTCAATTAGCTTTATTTGCGTTAATTGTGGTATCATTCCTGTTAGTAATTGGTGTCCCTGTTGTATTAGCTACACCAGAGGGCTGGGTTGAAAATAAACGTACAGTTTTTTCAGGTATTGGTTTATGGTTCCTTCTTGTATTTTTAGTAGGAATTCTTAATTCTTTTGTTGTATAAAATGTATAGTTGCTATTTGTTTTAATTACAAATAGCAACCATTAGAACTTAAGTTTCCGGGGTTGGGTTGTTCAAAAAACTTTAAACAGTAGAATACTGTTGAGGATTAATTTTCAATAAGGTAGAATAGTTTTGTACGGGTTGCTAACTCAATGGTAGAGTACTCGGCTTTTAACCGATTAGTTCCGGGTTCGAGTCCCGGGTAACCCAATTCTTAAATTTTTTAATTATTTGTCATTCTTTTTTTTAAGAGATAAGTCTGAATGTAACTTAATTCGATATCAGACGAGTCTGAAAAAATTTTTTGTATCAAATACCCATCTAATTTTTTTAAATCACTTTTATCTTTTATTTTTAATTTTTCTGTTCTATTTGAATATTGCTTTGAGTTCATTTTTTTATTTTTTACGAAAAAAAATTTTTCTTCCAAATCTTTTTTTAGGATATTTTGTTCGTTTTCTAAATTTTTTAAAAAATTGTTTAATAAAAATTCGAAATTGGGAAGAAATAAATAACGAATCAACGGAAAAAGATTATAACGAATTTTATTTCTTGAAAATTTTGAAGAAAAATTTGTCATATCGCTTATTATTGGAAAATTATAAAATTTTCGCAATTTTGAAATTGTAAAACGAGTTGTTTCTAAAAGTGGTTTTTTAAAAATTATAGGAGTTTTTACACCTTTACTGTAGAAGCAAAAAGAAACTGAGAATTGTTTTTCAATTATTAAAAAAATTAAATATTCATTTTTTTTTATTTCGACATTTTCTCGAAATAAAGGTTGGTTGGTTTTACTTTTTTTCAAAAAAAAAGAATAGTTCGCTATCGACAAAAAGAGATTTGAATTAATCGAGTATCTTTGACCCTGTTTCAATAAGAAAAAATACAAATTTTGCTTCACTTTTTTTGATTCTTTATAAACTCTTCTTTGATCAAAATATAAATTCAATTTATGTTGGAATAAAAAAGTCTTATTTTTTTGGAATTTGGTTTTATACTGATTTTTAATTTTTGTCAACTTAATCTTTTTTTCTTTTAGTTTTTTTAAAAGAGATTGTGATTTATAAAAATAAAAAGTTGGTTTTAAAATAACAGCCGAGAAAAAAAAACAAACAGTTTTTTTTGAGATTAAATACTTTGGTTTATATAAACCTTTAGGGCTTGTGCCTCGAAGTAAATTCTGAAACATGTTTTCACTTTTATCTGTTAAAGTTTGCCCGGTTATTAAAGTCAAACTATTTTCAAGTTTTGAAACTCGGGAAAAAACTTTTTTTCGCCATACTCGAGATTGGTTTTCAGTTCCTAAATCGTTTTGTGGTAAACAAATGTGATACGGAAGTTCAAAACTGAAGCTTAATTCATAAAGTAAGAGAACTGAAAAAAAATTCTTTGTTTGCCAAAAATGTTGACAATACAGGATTGTGAAATACAAATTTTTTTTTTCTTTTGCGTGAACCAAAAGAAAAAAATTAAGAGTGGAATCTTGACCACTTGAAGTTGTACATAAAAGTCTAGTTTTATTTTGTAAAAAGTTATTACATGTAAAAGTTAAAAATTTTTTCATGTTTTTAGGTTTTAGTAAAAATTTAAACAATAAAGTTCCTGAACTATAATTAACAAATTTTATTTCTAAAAAAAAATATTATAATGTTTAATAATAAAATTATTAAAAATTGTCAGTTTTCTCCTATAATTGTTCCAGTTTTTTTCAAAAAAACTTAATTGAAAATCTTTTACAAAAAAGGATTTTTGTTTAAAATTTGGTTTTAGCTTATTAAAAGACTATCTGTTATGCTTTTTTTCTTATTTTTAATTTGCCAGGAACCAGACTTGAACTGGTGACACGAGGATTTTCAGTCCTCTGCTCTACCAACTGAGCTATCCCGGCAAAGTTTAGTAATATAACTTAAGTTTAACAAAAGTTTTCTATAATGATAAGCTAGTGGTTCAATAGAGAACTCAGATAAGATTAAAATAATAAAATTGAGTACTTATGTTAAATTTCATCGAACTTTTTTTAGCGATTAGTATTATTGTTTTGGTCGTGCCTCAAACTCCAACTGAAAATATTGTATTAAGAAAAGTTTTAGAAACTGGTTTTTTTACTAATTATAGTAAAGCTAAAGAATTTTTAGCTTTTCTAACCTGGTGTTTAATTTTTGTTTTTTTAATCCTACTTTTTATTTTAAATCTTAAAGGATAAAACTCGGAATAAGTTTTCTGGGGTGGAAGGATTCGAACCTCCGAATGGCGGGACCAAAACCCGCAGCCTTACCACTTGGCGACACCCCATGATTTTTATTTTTTAATATATTATAGTTTGACATAAAATTGCTTAAAATGTCAATTTATTTTTAACGTATTAAATAAATTTAAATTGAACTTTTTTAACTACAATTTTTAAATTTAGTCATTTCGGATTTAACTTAAAAAATTTTATTAAAAAATTACTAAGTTAAATCCGAAATAAATTCTTTTTTATTTATAAAGTGCTACTCCAAGGCGTACAGCAAAGATACCAGTGGCCAATGCCAAAAATAATGCAATAAATACTTGATAATCAGCGATAGGCATAAAATTCTTTAATTTGTTTTGCTGAAATTAGAGGTTTCCTCCACGACTGGAAAGTAATACAATCACAAGCGGTCCAGCCGCAACGATAAAGAGTAAAGTAGTTAATTGTAAAACAATTTCTAGATTCATGGTTTAGTTTTTCGTGTCGCAGTTTTCTTTTAAATATTTTTTCCTGATTTTGTGTGCTACTGACAAAAAATAAAGTTTTTGTCCTCATCCCGCATAATTCGATTTCAATCATCGAATATACGAGAATGATAAACTTAACGGAAACTTACTGATGCTTGCCACACAAGAGCTAATAACAAGAAAAGTACTGGGATAACCGGTAATACATCTACAATCGGGTCAAACGGAGCATAGGCTTCCGGTAATTTGGCTAATAATAACACGGGAATCCTCCAAAATATTTTTTTAGTCAATTAGTTTGTTGGTACATTCGATACCATTTTTGACTTGCTTAATCTTAGTACTATTATGCTAAGAAAAAAAAGTTTTGGCTAGTTTTTTAAATAGTTTATAGAAAAATTTTGAAAAGAAATACAAACGGTTTAGATGTTTTTGACCTTACCTGCCTAGAAAAATAAAAAAATTTAAAAATTATTTAGAACTTTTTTTTGATTTTATTTTTTATTTGAGAAAATAAAAACATCGGAAAGTTTGATTGAAGAATTTATTAAATTGAAAACATTTAGAACAAAGAAAATTGTTCTTATTAGATTAAGTTAAGGACTTTTTCTAATATTACAAATTTTATTGAAAAGAAAGGAGACTCCAAAATGAAATTAGCTTATTGGATGTATGCAGGTCCTGCACACATTGGAACATTAAGAGTAGCTAGTTCTTTTAAAAATGTTCATGCAATTATGCATGCACCACTTGGTGATGATTATTTTAACGTAATGCGTTCTATGTTAGAACGCGAAAGAGATTTTACACCTGTTACAGCAAGTATCGTAGATCGTCATGTTTTAGCAAGAGGTTCGCAAGAAAAAGTTGTTGAAAATATTACTCGCAAAGATAGGGAAGAAAATCCAGATTTAATAATTTTAACACCTACATGTACTTCTAGTATTTTACAAGAAGATTTACAAAATTTCGTTAACCGAGCCGGTTTAGATTCGAAGTCAGATGTAATTTTAGCAGATGTTAATCATTATCGTGTTAATGAATTACAAGCAGCAGATCGAACACTTGAACAAATTATTCGTTTTTATTTAGAAAAAGCTCGTAGCAAAAATGAATTATTAATCCAAAAGACAGAACAACCATCTGCTAATATTATTGGTATTTTTACTCTTGGTTTTCATAATCAACACGATTGTCGTGAATTAAAAAGACTTTTAAATGATTTAGGAATAACTATAAATGAGGTTATTCCGGAAGGAGGCTCCGTTACAAATCTAACAAAGTTACCCAATGCTTGGTTTAATTTAGTTCCTTATCGTGAAGTTGGTTTAATGGCAGCTAAATACTTACAAAGCGAATTTTCTATGCCTTATGTAGCTATTACCCCAATGGGCTTACTCGATACTGAAAATTGTATTCGTGAAATTGTTAATGTGGTAAAAAACTATGATTCTTCATATTCATTTGATTATGAATCTTATATTGATAATCAAACTCGTTTTATTTCACAAGCAGCCTGGTTTTCTCGATCAATTGATTGTCAAAATTTAACAGGTAAAAAAGCTGTTGTTTTTGGAGATGCTACCCATGCTGCAAGTATGACGAAAATTTTAGCCCGTGAAATGGGGATTCGGGTTTCTTGTTGTGGAACTTATTGTAAACATGATGCTGATTGGTTTCGCGAGCAAGTTGATGGCTTTTGTGATGAAGTTTTAATAACAGATGATCATACACAAGTAGCTGATATGATAGCTCGTATTGAACCTGCTGCAATTTTTGGAACACAGATGGAACGTCATATTGGAAAACGTTTAGATATTCCATGTGGTGTTATTTCAGCTCCCGTTCATATTCAAAATTTTCCATTAGGATTTCGACCTTTTTTAGGTTATGAAGGGACAAATCAAATTTCTGATTTAGTTTATAATTCCTTTACTCTTGGGATGGAAGATCACCTTCTTGAAATTTTTGGTGGTCATGATACTAAAGAAGTTATAACTAAATCCTTATCCACAGAATCAGATTTAACTTGGACAGAAGATTCGTTAGCTGAATTAAATCGAATTCCTGGTTTTGTGCGTGGAAAAATTAAACGTAATACTGAAAAATATGCGCGTGAAAACAATTTGAATCAAATTACACTAGAGATTATGTATGCAGCAAAAGAAGCTGCCGGTGCTTAATATGTTGACACTTTATGAGACCGACAAAAATTTTTTTTTGTCGGTTTAGTTAACCAAATTTTTGTATCCGAAAAAGTTTTTCTTAATAGTAAATAACCCTTTATGCGCTTAATTTTTATGGAAATCTAAAAATAAAATCTCAAATTGAGACTGCTTTTCAACAAAGAATATTTTTATTTCAATTTAATGATAAAAATTTTGTTGAAATTTACTCGAAATTTTTTTAATTTTTGCGTACTGAATATAGTCTTTACAGCCAATGACAAAAATCTATTTTTGTCATAAAAATTTTATTTTGCTTTAGCAAAAATTAAATTTTATCCTTGAGTTCTATTTTAGTACAAAAAAACATATTTTTTATAACAAAATTAACACATTTGTCATCAACTATTTATAGTAAATAGTTGTTTTTGTTAATTCAGATAAGGAGAATTTTTCGCCATGACAATCAGTCCTCCAGAACGTGAAGCGAAAAAAGTAAAAATTGTAGTGGATCGAAATCCGGTTGCTACTAATTTTGAAAAATGGGCTAAACCAGGTCATTTTTCACGAACTCTATCAAAGGGTCCAACAACAACGACTTGGATTTGGAATTTGCATGCTGACGCACATGATTTTGATACGCAAACAAGCGATCTTGAAGAAATCTCAAGAAAAGTTTTTAGCGCACACTTTGGTCAGCTAGGTATTATCTTTATTTGGTTAAGTGGGATGTATTTCCATGGTGCACGTTTTTCAAACTATGAAGCGTGGTTAACAGATCCAACACACATTAAACCAAGTGCACAAGTAGTTTGGCCAATCGTAGGTCAAGAAATTTTAAATGCAGACGTGGGCGGTGGTTTCCAAGGTCTTCAAATCACATCTGGTTTTTTCCAACTTTGGCGTGCTGCGGGAATTACTAGCGAATTACAACTTTATACAACAGCTATTGGTGCTCTTGTAATGGCTGCTGCAATGTTTTTTGCTGGTTGGTTCCACTACCACAAAGCTGCTCCTAAATTAGAATGGTTCCAAAATGTAGAATCTATGCTAAATCACCATTTAGCAGGTTTATTAGGTCTTGGTAGTTTAGCTTGGGCAGGTCACCAAATTCATGTTTCATTACCAATTAATAAATTACTTGATGCTGGTGTAGATCCGAAAGAAATTCCTCTTCCTCATGAATTCACTTTAAATCCAGAACTAATGGCTCAACTTTATCCTAGTTTCGCAAAAGGATTAGCACCATTTTTTACTCTTGACTGGAATCAATACAGTGATTTCTTAACGTTTCAAGGTGGTTTAAATCCTGTAACGGGTGGTTTATGGTTAACAGATACAGTTCATCATCACGTAGCAATTGCTGTATTATTTTTAGTTGCTGGTCATCAATACCGAACAAATTGGGGTATTGGTCATAGTTTAAAGGAAATTCTTGAAGCACATAAAGGTCCTTTTACTGGTGAAGGTCATAAAGGTCTTTATGAAATTTTAACAACTTCATGGCATGCTCAATTAGCAATTAATTTAGCCTTATTTGGTTCATTATCTATTATTGTAGCTCATCATATGTACGCTATGCCGCCATATCCGTACTTAGCTACTGATTATGGTACGCAACTTTCACTTTTCACTCATCATATGTGGATTGGTGGGTTTTGTGTTGTTGGTGCTGGTGCTCATGCTGCTATTTTTATGGTTCGTGATTATGATCCAACAAATAACTACAATAACCTTTTAGATCGTGTTCTTCGTCATAGAGATGCTATGATTTCACATTTAAACTGGGTTTGTATTTTCTTAGGGTTCCACAGTTTTGGATTATATATTCACAACGACACTATGAGTGCTCTAGGACGTCCACAAGATATGTTTTCAGATACTGCTATCCAACTGCAACCAGTTTTTGCACAATGGGTTCAAAATACACATTTCTTAGCACCTGGTTTTACAGCACCAAATGCTTTAGCAAGTACTAGCCCAAGTTGGGGTGGTGATGTTGTTGCAGTTGGTGGAAAAGTTGCTATGATGCCTATTTCTTTAGGAACTGCTGATTTCTTAGTACATCATATCCACGCTTTTACTATTCACGTAACTGTTCTTATTCTTTTAAAAGGTGTTTTATATGCTCGTAGTTCGCGTTTAATCCCAGATAAAGCAAATTTAGGTTTCCGATTCCCTTGTGATGGTCCAGGACGTGGCGGTACATGTCAAGTTTCGGCTTGGGATCATGTCTTTTTAGGTCTTTTCTGGATGTATAACTCAATTTCTATTGTTATCTTCCATTTTAGCTGGAAAATGCAATCAGATGTTTGGGGAACAGTTAGTGCAAATGGTGTTTCTCATATCACTGGTGGTAACTTTGCTCAAAGTGCAAACACCATTAACGGTTGGTTACGCGATTTCTTATGGGCACAATCTTCACAAGTAATTCAATCTTATGGTTCGGCTTTATCAGCTTATGGTTTAATTTTCTTAGGAGCTCACTTCGTTTGGGCTTTCAGTTTAATGTTCTTATTTAGTGGCCGCGGTTATTGGCAAGAACTTATTGAATCAATCGTTTGGGCTCATAACAAACTTAAAGTAGCACCAGCTATTCAACCTCGTGCATTAAGTATTACACAAGGTCGCGCGGTAGGTGTAGCACATTACTTATTAGGTGGTATTGCTACTACTTGGTCATTCTTCTTAGCTCGTATTTTAGCTGTTGGTTAAAAACAACGATTTAAATTTTGTTTTTTTCAATCATTTAAGATTAAAATACACGGATTTTGGTTAGACATCTTTCCCAAAAATACATGGTCTCGAAAATGTATTTTCGGGAAAGGCCCCGCATGTTTTTACATTTTTGATAAGTAGTCAAAACTAAATTAAAAATATTTTTAACTACTTCTCAATCTGGTGTTTTTTAAACGTTCGTTTTATTTTTATTGAAATTGGATTTTTGAAAAAAGAGGTTCTCTTAGTGGTTTGACCTAGCGCTCAAACCAAAACTCCCGTTTCTAAACTTTTAATCATTTATTTTTTTTTTATTTGATGACAATTTTTTTGTCATTCAAACTATAAGAACACGATTTCAGCAAAAATCCTTTTTTTGCGTTATTTAGTTAAAGTGTAAAACACTTAATATCGTTAAGGAGAATTAAAAATGGCAACAAAATTTCCAAAATTTAGCCAAGCCTTAGCACAAGATCCAACTACTCGTCGAATTTGGTTTGGAATTGCAACTGCTCATGATTTTGAAAGTCATGATGGCATGACTGAAGAAAGACTTTATCAAAAGATTTTCGCTTCTCACTTCGGTCAATTGGCTATTATTTTTCTTTGGACTTCTGGAAACTTATTCCATGTTGCATGGCAAGGAAACTTTGAACAATGGGTTAAAGACCCACTTCATATCCGTCCAATCGCTCATGCAATTTGGGATCCACACTTCGGCCAACCAGCCGTTGAAGCATTTACACGTGGTGGCGCTTCTGGTCCAGTAAACATCTCAACGTCAGGTGTTTATCAGTGGTGGTACACAATTGGTTTACGTACAAACCAAGAATTATATGTTAGTTCAATTTTCTTACTGCTTCTTGCAGCAGTTTTTCTTTTTGCCGGTTGGTTACATTTACAACCAGCATTTCAACCAGCACTTTCTTGGTTTAAAAATGCTGAATCTCGTTTAAACCATCACTTAGCTGGTTTATTTGGTGTAAGTTCTTTAGCATGGACTGGGCATTTAGTACACGTAGCAATTCCAGAATCTCGAGGACAACATGTTGGTTGGGATAATTTTTTAACAGTCTTACCGCATCCAGCAGGATTAACACCGTTTTTTACTGGTAATTGGGCAGCTTATGCTGAAAATCCAGATAGTATTTCACATATCTTTGGTACTGGAGATGCTAGTGGAACTGCAATCTTAACTTTTTTAGGCGGATTCCATCCTCAAACACAAAGTCTCTGGTTAACTGATATGGCTCATCACCATTTAGCTATTGCAGTTGTATTTATTCTTGCTGGTCATATGTATCGTACAATTTTCGGTATTGGTCACAGTATGCGAGAAATTCTTGAAGCACAGACTCCACCATCAGGAAGTTTAGGTGAAGGTCATAAAGGGTTATACGATACAGTAAATAATTCACTTCATTTCCAATTAGGTCTTGCTCTTGCAAGTGTTGGTACAATTTCTTCTTTAGTTGCACAACATATGTATTCATTACCACCTTATGCATTTTTAGCACAAGATTTTACAACACAAGCAGCTCTTTATACACATCATCAATATATTGCTGGATTTATTATGTGTGGTGCTTTTGCACATGGTGCTATTTTCTTTGTGCGTGATTATGATCCAGAAGCAAATAAAGGGAATGTACTTGCTCGCATTTTAGATCATAAAGAAGCTTTAATTTCTCATTTAAGTTGGGTAAGTTTATTTTTAGGTTTCCATACATTAGGGCTTTATGTTCACAATGATGTTGTGCAAGCATTCGGAACTCCAGAAAAACAAATTCTAATTGAACCTGTTTTTGCTCAGTGGATTCAAGCAGCTCACGGTAAAACAGCTTATGGGTTTGATTTCTTACTTTCATCAGCAACAAGTGCTCCAAGTGTAGCAGGTCAAGCTCTATGGTTACCTGGTTGGTTACAGGGAATTAACAATGATACAAATTCTCTTTTCCTTACAATCGGTCCTGGCGATTTCTTAGTACACCATGCAATTGCATTAGGTTTACATACAACAACACTAATTCTTGTAAAAGGTGCATTAGATGCTCGTGGTTCTAAATTAATGCCAGATAAAAAAGATTTTGGTTATAGTTTCCCTTGTGATGGTCCGGGTCGTGGCGGTACTTGTGATATTTCTGCTTGGGATGCTTTCTATCTAGCTGTTTTCTGGATGTTAAATACAATTGGTTGGGTTACTTTCTATTGGCACTGGAAACATTTAGGTATTTGGCAAGGAAATGTAAACCAATTTAATGAATCTTCAACTTATTTAATGGGTTGGTTACGAGACTATTTATGGTTAAATTCATCACAACTTATTAATGGATATAATCCATTTGGTATGAATAGCTTATCTGTATGGGCTTGGATGTTCTTATTTGGTCATTTAATTTATGCTACTGGTTTCATGTTCTTAATTTCTTGGAGAGGGTACTGGCAAGAACTAATCGAAACTCTTGCTTGGGCGCACGAACGCACACCGCTTGCAAATCTTGTACGTTGGCGTGATAAACCAGTTGCTCTTTCTATTGTACAAGCTCGTCTTGTTGGTTTAACTCACTTCTCGGTTGGTTATGTTTTAACTTATGCGGCATTTTTAATTGCTTCTACTTCAGGAAAATTTGGTTAAACTTTTTCAACTTAAGGCCCTTAAACTTTTGGGGCCTTGAGTCATTTTTTTTTTCATGATAAAATGTGTTTAAATTTATAAAAATCTTTAGTTGATAAAAAATCAAAAGATTCTTGAGTGAAAACAGAACTTTGGTGTTTCACCAGTTTATTTTCGAATTTCAACTAAAACACTAATAAATTCGTATAAAAAGAACAAATAATGTAACTTTTTTTTAGCGAACTAGTTTCAAATTCTATGGATTAACTTTTTTCTAATCATTAAGGAATAAAAAGGTGGTTTTTTTCGAGACTAGTTTTGGTAGAAATGTTATAGAAAATTTTAGATTTTTGGCTAAAAACCTCCTTTTGTTTTAGTTTTCAGTAAAGACAAAACAAAGTATAAACGTAAAAAAAAACTGTACAAAATATGAGTGTTTCTACAGAAACAAAAAGTATTGGTCGTATTACCCAAATTATTGGTCCAGTATTAGATGTATCATTTCCACCAGGAAAAATGCCAAATATTTATAACGCTTTAACAGTTCGTGGAAAAAATGAAGCTGGGCAAGAAATTTCTGTGACTTGCGAAGTTCAACAGTTATTAGGGGATCATTGTGTACGTGCTGTAGCTATGAGTGCTACTGATGGGCTAATGCGTGGTATGGAAGTTGTTGATAGTGGAAAACCATTAAATGTTCCTGTTGGTCAAACTACTTTAGGCCGTATTTTTAATGTACTAGGTGAACCAGTAGATAATTTAGGACCAGTAAATAATAAAGAACAACTTCCTATTCACCGTTCAGCACCTGCTTTTGTTGATTTAGATACTAAACTTTCTATTTTTGAAACAGGTATTAAAGTTGTTGATTTATTAGCTCCGTATCGACGAGGCGGTAAAATTGGTTTATTTGGTGGTGCAGGTGTAGGAAAAACTGTACTAATTATGGAATTAATCAATAATATCGCAAAAGCACACGGTGGTGTTTCTGTATTTGGCGGCGTTGGTGAACGTACACGTGAAGGAAATGACCTTTACATGGAAATGAAAGAATCTGGTGTTATTAATGAATCAAATCTTAGTGAATCCAAAGTAGCACTTGTATACGGCCAAATGAATGAACCACCTGGAGCACGTATGCGTGTTGGTTTAACTGCATTAACAATGGCTGAATATTTCCGTGATATCAATAAACAAGATGTTCTTCTTTTTATTGATAACATTTTCCGTTTTGTTCAAGCTGGTTCTGAAGTATCTGCCCTTTTAGGCCGTATGCCTTCAGCTGTAGGTTACCAACCAACTCTTGCAACTGAAATGGGTGGTTTACAAGAACGTATTACTTCTACAAAAGATGGGAGTATTACATCAATTCAAGCTGTTTACGTACCTGCTGATGATTTAACAGATCCAGCCCCAGCGACTACATTTGCTCACTTAGATGCAACAACAGTACTTTCTCGAAATTTAGCTTCAAAAGGAATTTATCCTGCTGTAGATCCACTAGATTCAACATCAACAATGTTACAGCCGTGGATTGTAGGTGATCAGCATTATCAGTGTGCTCAAAATGTAAAACAAACATTACAACGTTATAAAGAATTACAAGATATTATTGCAATTCTTGGTTTAGACGAATTATCTGAAGAAGATCGTCTTATTGTAGCACGTGCTCGCAAAATTGAACGTTTCTTATCTCAACCTTTCTTTGTTGCCGAAGTGTTCACTGGTTCACCAGGAAAATATGTAAGTTTAGCAGAAACTATTCAAGGTTTTAATCTTATCTTATCAGGTGAATTAGATGCTCTTCCAGAACAGGCATTTTATTTAGTTGGTAATCTTGATGAAGCTGTTTCTAAAGCAACTACACTTTCATAATGTAATCAATTAATCTTATTGGTTGTAATAAAATTCAAGTAGAAATTTTTTACTAGCTATTTTATTACAACCTCCGATTTGTTTATCAAAATAAAAATAATTAAGAAAACAAAAGCAAAAAATTGTTTTTTTAAGAAATCAAAATTTATCAAACAAAAACTATGACATTGCAAGTGTGTATCATGACACCTGATCGTATCTTTTGGAACGATCAGGCTGATGAAATTATTCTTCCTACCAATACCGGCCAAATGGGCGTTTTGACTAATCACGCACCATTAATTACTGCATTAGACATAGGTGTAACTCTAATTCGTTCTAATTCAAATTGGACTCCTGTAGCTCTGATGGGTGGTTTTGCATTAGTAAAACAAAACCAGGTTACTATTTTAGTAAACGAAGCAGAATCAGCAAAAACTATTCAAGTAGAAGAAGCAGAAAAAGCTTTTGAAGAAGCTAAAACTCGTTTAGAACAATCACAAGGTGAAAAACAACATGTTGAGGCTACTTTCGTTTTTAAACGAGCTCGCGCCCGTTACCAAGTGGTTAAACAATTATCTGTTTAAACTTAAAAATTAAATTAAGAAAATTTTTTTCTTAAACATTTTTGTATCGGGAACGAAATATTATTTTGTTCCTAGATACTTTTTAATTTTCTTTTTTATTTTATGAATTAGTAAAAAAAACTTTTTTTATAAAATAAAAATTATAAAATTAAAACATTGAATTGTTATATAATTATTTAAAAATTGTTATTTTATGGCTCGATATAGAGGTCCAAGATTACGTATTATTCGTCGTTTAGGGGAATTACCCGGATTAACACAAAAAAGTTGTACACGAGATTTTCCTCCTGGGCAACATGGTCCAAAGAAAAAAACTAGTGGAAATCAAAAGTCAAAAGAATCTCAATACGCTGTACGTTTAAAAGAAAAACAAAAATTACGTTTTAATTACGGTATTAGTGAACGCCAATTGATTAGTTATGTTCGTGAAGCTCGTCGAAGAAAAGGTTCTACAGGTGAAATCTTATTACAAATTCTAGAGATGCGTTTAGATAATGTTGTTTTTCGATTAGGCTTCGCTCCAACTATTGCAGCAGCTCGTCAACTAATTAGTCACGGCCATATTTTTATTAATAAACAACGAATTAACATTCCAAGTTATATCTGTAAAATTAATGATTTAATCTCTGTTAATTCAAAATCTATTAATCTTGTTAAAAAATCTTTAGAGCGTTCTACTAATGAGTTAACAACACCGCATTTGGAATTAAATTTAGAAAAATTAAATGCTGTGGTTTTAGATACTGTTCCTCGTGATTTCGTTGGTCTGCAAATTAATGAATTACTAGTTGTAGAGTATTATTCACGAAAAGTTTAAGATAACTTTTCAATTTTTTCACTGGATTAAAAAATAAAAAAACTAGAACAAAAAATTCTAGTTTTTTTTATTTTTTCCTCTTTAAAGGAAAGGTGTCCGAGTGGTTCAAGGTGTAGATCTGGAACGTCTATATGGTGTTACCATCATCGAGGGTTCGAATCCCTCTCTTTCCGCTCTTTTTTCTTAAAAATTCTTATTCTTTCTCTTTCTCAAAAATTTATTTTTGAGACCATAAATTTTTGAGGCCATTAAAAATTATTGCATGCCATTATGGTGAAATTGGTAGACACACAAGCTTGAGGGGTTTGCGAACAGTATGTTCATCCCGGTTCGAGTCCGGGTAATGGCAAAAAATTTTTTCAGTTTTTTATTTTCTTTTTTTAATTGGTCACAAAAATGTATTTTTGTCAGTAGAGAGGCAGACTGGTTTGACATTTTTCGTTATACAAGATACATTAGTTTATGTGAAAAAATTTTCACGGAGAGTTTGATCCTGGCTCAGGATGAACGCTGGCGGCATGCTTAACACATGCAA
>VFQS010000219.1_pt1 | contig 74760 bp, 66 predicted proteins | sample 3512361 | NCBI WGS metagenome assembly VFQS01 (sample SAMN10412375, study PRJNA504923) | tailings metagenome | isolation source: Relicate 1 Philex TSF3 active mining | place: Philippines | reverse complement strand
ATATCATATATTACTATTATTTGTAAAAAGTTGATATATTTTTGTTTATAATTTTTTGTGTTTCCCATTCCCCCTATTAAATCGAAAAGAATGTTGATAAACTCAATCATCCCTATTCGTCAACTTTCCTGGCACCTTCCTGTAGGACGGTGTGAAAAGTAGCAGCGCCTCTTGAGGAGTCGTCAACCTCCTTGGCGGTCAGCGTCAATCCCACGCAGTTGACGCCAATGTCGTAATAAGCGCTCTCGCCACGACCATTCAGTTCCAATATGGTGCCGGTATCCAGGTGATTTTCCTCCGAGTCGTAGCTGTGCTCGTTGTAGTCGAACACGTTGTATCCGTGCTCATCATATCGCGTTCCGTTCCGGTGGATTCCCGCCCAGTCGAAGTCGTACTCATCGTAGCCGTGTACGTCGTAGCCGTCCTCGTCATAGCGCGTCCCGTTCTGGTGGTTTCCCTTCTCGTCAAAGCCGTATTCGTCGAAAATCGACGCCACCACAGCCTCCGTCCCAAAGGAAGGGTCAGTAGATGCCAAGTCGGGCACAATGGCATCTTCTTCCGGGGAAGCCATATCAGACACAACCGCCTCTGTAGATGATTTAGTCCCAGTGGTAAACGATATCGCCACCGTCTCCGAAGAAAGGTGAGAAACCATAGGGATCGAATTCTTAAAAAGTGACATCATGTATACTTCTTCTTTGAGAAATTGTTATAAAATAAGATGTAAACTTTCATTTTTTACTTTTAAAATACGTAACGTATATCATTTTAATAATGATTCGTGTCTTTACACATATCATATATTACTATTATTTGTAAAAAGTTGATATATTTTTGTTTATAATTTTTTTGTGTTTTCCCTATTCCCCTATCAAATTGAAAAGAAAGTGAATAAACCCAATCACCCTACTCATCGTCCTCCTAGCCGGCCATCTCCTGTTGCATCAATTTCCTCCAGTCCATGATGCGATATTTGCGGCCGCGCCAGTCATAGCCGCGCTCGTCGTAAGGCATGCCAGTGACCCGGTGGATCCCGTTCCAGTCAAAGTCGCGCTCGTCGTAGCCGTCCCTGTTGTAGCCGAGCGCACTGTAGTCGCGCTCGTCGTAGTGCGTGCCAGTGATCTGGTGGATCCCGTCCCGGTCAAAGCCGCGTTCGTTGTAGCCGTACTCGTCGTACCCCTCCGGGTCACGGTTGGTGCCGGTGACGTAGTGAAACCCGTCCTCGTCAAAGCCGCGCCTGTTGTAGCCGCGCTCGTTGTAGCCGCGCTCGTTGTAGGGCGTGCCAGTGACCCGGTGGATCCCGTCCCGGTCAAAGCCGCCCCTGTTGTAGGGCGTACCAGTGTCCTTGTGGATCCCGTCCCTGTTGAAGCCGCGCTCGTCGCAATAACTGTAAGTGTCTCGGTAGTTACCGGACGCTTTGAAGCCGCGCTCGTCGTAGATCGTACCAGTGACCCGGTGGTTCCCGTCCAGGTTGAAGCCGCGCTCGTTGTAGGGCGCGCCAGTGACCCGGTGGTTCCCGTCCCGGTCGAAGCCGTGGCGGTCGTAGCGGCTGCCAGTGGTCCAGTGGATCCCGTCCCGGTTGAAGCCGCGCTCGTCATGGCCAATCATGTCGTGCCCGTGCTCGTCGTAGAGCGTGCCGGTGACCCGGTGGATCTTGTCCCAGGTAAAGCCGCGCTCGTTGAAGGGCGTGCCAGTGACCCGGTGAATCCCGTCCCAGTCAAAACCGTGCATGTCGAAATAGATGCAAGTCCGGTCGCTGTAGTTGCAAGTGTGCCGGTTAATCCCGTGCCGGTCGAAGCCGCGCTTGTCATAGCGTATCTTCGTGTCCCGGTGGATCCCGTGCATGTTGAAGCCGTGGTCATCGTATCGAGTCCCGTTCCGGTGGTTTCCCACAGCCCGCAAAAGCGGGTTGGGCTCCTCGGGCACCGTCTCCACGGCACCCGTAGCGTCCTCCATGGTGCCCGCTGCCCTCAAAGGGTCAGTGGGCGCCAAGTCGGACGCAACGGCCATCCCCGTCCCAAGGGAAGGGGTGGCCCCCATCGACACCACCCCCGAAGGGATAGCATCAGTGGCAAACGATGCCGCCGAAACGGTGGCATCACGGGCCTGGGGCGCCGCCGTAGCAGCAACCACAGGTGTCGAAATCTTAGAAAGCGACATCCCGTATACTTCTTCTTTGGGAAATTTTTATAGGATGATAGATAATCTGTCATTTTTAATGATACTTAAATCATTAAAAACGTGCTTTACGACCTGATTTTTAATGATACTTAAATCATTAAAATATGCTTTACGATCTTATTTTGTATAAAAATCATTTACGTATAATAAAAATTCATTATAATTCATGATTGATATAAGCAAATTTCTGAAAAAGTTCCAAAAAGAGGTCAATATGACACGTTTCATACCGTTCAATATACTTGGACGCTTTTATAAAATAAAGCCTACGAAATGTATCATAAAAATCTTCCGTATGTTTCGCGCTTATCCAATAAAAAGTACATTGAGAAATTGGGTACTTTTCACGTATGATTTGAACACATCTTTCAAAATTAGATACCTCTTCACCACTCTTCTCGATTCGATGTGGATTGATATCACCGCGTATGAAGAGAATTCGTTTTCCGCTATGTAATAAACTCTGTAAACGTGTAATCCTGCGCTTATACTTTTGCGAAAATTGCGCGAAATAGGGATGATTAATTACAATCGCGCCTCCATCTCCCTTTTGCGGAAAGTCATGTTTGAAGTGAAGTTTATACTTTTGATTGCTATAAATATATAAATCCTCTAAGACCTTCATATTTGTATAATCACTCTTTTCAAAGAGGTTTTCAAAATCATTTTCGAATAATTCACATATGGACGAGAGTGAAGAGCCAATGTAATCAAAGAAGTGTGTCTCTTGTTGAATCCCAAGTAAGTCGAGAAAACGGCGCACAAAGCAATTCGGCCCAAAGGAGAGGATGATGTCATATTTGGATAAGAGCATATTTCGTAACACCACAATCTCTTTTTGAAGATCCGTGATTCCAAGCTCTTGAAACCGCGTTTTTAATTCCGCAAAATCAACTTGATTCATCGAAATCTTCTTCTCCTCTATTCTACTTTACTCTTCTATTTTTCCCGGTTGATAGGTACCAAATACACGATCCCACAAAGAGAAGCGCTTTCCATAATTACAATCTCCACGCACATGATGTATGTCATGATCGCACGTGTATAAAGAGCTATTTCCAAAAATTCGGGGTAACCAAATACATTGAACGAAAGATCCCGTTTTGATTTCACGCCCGCTATGTCCGCATAACTCAATATATATTTTTGTAATCAATAGCATATGAAAAAGATGACTATCGATTGTAAAGAGATGGGAAGAGAGGTAAAATGCTAACCAAAATGGAATCATATTCGATAAAATTAAATCAAATGGATGATGGCGAAAGGTGGAAAGAAGTGTGGGAAAGTGCTCGAGATGATGTGTTTTATGAAAATATTTATATAATAGTGGATATATATGTGTGATGCGATGAATCCAGTAGTGAAAAAGGTCAAAGATGAGTTCAAAGATGAATGATTTAGGGATAAAGAGGAGCATATTTTGTAAAAAATGAGAAGCCATACTATTTGAATGTATATATGAATAAAAGAAGAAGAGATGGAAAGAGTCGAGAAGAGAAACTTGAAAGAAGTAGGGAAGATAGAGATAAAAGGAGGGAAGGTTCCGATGTAAGTGAATAAATTCATACTTTTGGGTATTGATCTCCAAGAGAGTATATAAGAAGAGGTTGCGGAAGAGTGAGAGTATAAAGAAGGTGGAAAAGGAAGAGAAATTAGAAAAGTATAAAAGAGAACACTCCATCCATCCATAGGTGGCAAAAAAGAGATTATGAAAAAGAAAGTTATAAAAGGATCTTTTGGAGATCATGTAATGAGCGAACGAGTAATAAAGAATAAATAGATGAAATCGTTATCTATTTATAATCGATTTTTTTAATCTATCTCTTTTCCTTACTTTTACTTTTTATTTTCGTATATGTGGGTAATGTTTTAAAAACCAATCTATCGTCTTTTCTAATCCACGTTCTATGGGTGTAAAAGTAAAGGTGGGGAGAAGTGTTTTTAACTTTTGATTCGATACACTCTTCTTATACTGTCCGTCGCTCTTACTCGTATCAAATACCAACTGCTCTTCATAATTCATCTTTCGAGCAATGATACGAGCTACACTTTCAATCGATACTTCATCCTCCTCTGGAACGCTTAAGATCAAGCTTTCACGCTCGCGATACTCCAAAAACGTCCATAAGATTAATTTGGCTAAATCCATGGAGTAGATAAATTGCCGGAGTGGTCTTCCACTTCCCACCACTACAAACGGTTCACTCTTCATCTTCTGTAAAAAACATTTATGAATCAACGCCGGTATCACATGAGCGTCTTCTACATGAAAATTGTCATGTGCTCCATAAATATTTGTTGGAATCACACAAATATAATCGCGATCATAATCACGTTGATACAGTTTAGATTGGACTTCAAGCATTCGTTTTGCGTATGCATATCCGCAATTGGAGTCATGAGGAGCCCCGTGGTGAAGGTACTCTTCGCGTATCGGGTATTCAACTTTGTCGGGAAAGATACAAGTCGATAAGATGCTAACCACACGTTGTATTCCATTGGCATGTGCGGCACGAAGCACATTCATATTGATGGCACAATTCTCTTCAAACATACGGGTGTTGTGGTGGAGATTTTTGAATAATCCACCTACATTTGCGGCTAAATGAATAATTCCATCACACGGAAGATGGGATTGAAACCCGCGATAGGTGGCATTATAATCGAGTAGGTTAAAATCTTTGGAAGATAGAAAGATGAATTCACAATCGGAATATTCAGATGATATTGCTTCAATGGCCTTTCCGACAAGACCACTTCCCCCGGTAACTAAAATCTTTTGACGACTTGCGCTGCTACTCGCTGGACTCTTCGAGTCCCAAGCGAGTTGAACCATTTTGATAAAACTCTTTTATATCATCGTGAGATAAAAGAGAAGAGATGAGAACGAATATAACTCTTTCCTTTATATATTCTTTTTATTAGCGGGAGGTTCGAAAGGAACCGAAGCGGTTCCTTTCACCATTCGTCCTTGGTTCCTCCCATATAAGCCTTCCCATGACCTTCACGAATCATCTTTGCATTAATCGACTCATCGTGCTCTACATCATCGGTAATTGGGTAGAAGTATGCCAAAATGCGCCCATACTTATCAAACTCTAAACACTTCATTTGGACGATGGCATCAGCTCCTCCCATCAGTTCAATAAAGCGCACTTTCGCCTTTTGTGCGAGTGCCTTCTCTTGCTCGCGATTGGGGTCATCCTTCTTTGGCTTCATCTCCGCACAATCGTATCCCATAGCACGGCACTTGTACTTCATCACTTCACCATTATACTCAAAGAGTGCGGTACAAGTATCTCCATCATATACATCGACAATACGGGCGATAAGTACTTTATTTTCGAAAGAGAAGAGGGATACTTTTTTAGGATCGATGGATCGAAGTTTGCTGATTTGGGCTTCCATTTGAACGTCACTTCTATGATAACAAAACATTTAAATTTATCTTTTATTATGATTCCACTTTTTACTTTTTTACTCGACTCTTCTCTATATCAAAAGATAGAACCGAAGAGTGAAAACATAAGTATGGATGATACTACTCCACAAGAGATATGAAACCCTTCTTCATGATAACATATAAAATCAATACATCGTTGAAAGTTATGATCCATCTGTTGTATTAAACTTCTTTCAAAAGGTGGTACTTCGCGATGCTCCTCTTCCATCCATATTTCAATATCATTCATCTTAGAATACTTCTTTTCTTTATCTATACTCATTATTCTTATTTTTTCTTCTATATCAAAAAATAAGATATTTCAAAATGAAAATAAGTATATTTCAAAATGAATATAAAGAGAAAAGAGTAATAGAATAGTAAAAAGAGAAGATCAAAGATGTTTCATATGAATGGGGTGCCTTTTGGGATGAATATGCAACCGCAGCCACCGCCACCTGTAGAGAAGAAGGGCGGTCTCCAAATTGTCATTTTGGCGGGAGGTCGTGGAAAGCGGATGAATAACAGCGTCATTCCGAAAGTTTTATATAAAGTGCGTGGAAAGGAGATGTTACTTCATCTATTGGAGGAGGTGAATCGAATTCAGTGCGATGATGTATTTATTGTCGTAAATGAAGAGAGTGCTCCTTTAATTCAAGCCGTTGTCGGAAAGAGTCGTCTTTTGGTCTTAAGCAAAGTGAAATTTGTTCTTCAGCGAAATGTAAATGGAACGGGTGGTGCGCTACAATGTGTGCTACCGCATTTGGAACGTTCGAAGAGTACATTGGTATTAAATGGAGATATGCCAAATGTGAAGGCGGAGTTAATGGGTGAGTTTGTGAAGAAGTGTATGGAGGAACATAGTGAAATGGGATTGGTAAGTGCGCTATTGGAGCATCCGGCGGATTATGGTCGAATTTTGCGAAAGAGTGATCGTAGTAAAGAGCGTGGGTTTCTACGAATTGTAGAGAAGAAAGATTGTAAAAGTGTCGAAGAGTTGGAGACACGTGAAATCAATGCGGGAATTTATTATTTTAGTAATATGGTGCTACACATCTATTTACCCAAGATTAATAATCAAAATAGCGCGCAAGAGTATTATATTACATCTATTTTTGATGAAGTTCGAAAACGTGAAGATAATGAAATTGTGATTTATCAAATTCCATCTACAATGAATCATCAAATTCTGGGTGTAAATACAATGGAAGAGTTGGCATATGCAGAGAAACATTATATATAAAATAATCGTTTTATTTTTGAATAATTATTTTTAAAGTTTGATATTTTTATGAAAACGTTCATAAAAAGATGGATATAGAGAAGACATTACCAAAAGATATAATAAATATATTTGATTTTACAAATGTCGCTCTTTCAAACCTCGTATGATTTTATCCACACGTTGGATGAAGAGTCAGTGGGTCGTGAAGTGACGCTGAAGGGTTGGGTGCGAAACATTCGCGTTCAAACGGAGTTGATCTTCATTGAGCTCTTTGATGGTCTCTCGTCGAAGACGATTCAAAACATTATTGAGAAGAAGATGGTTCCGGAAGTGTTTGAGAAGGCGAAGAGTGATCTTCATCTTTCGTCGTCGCTTGTTCTTTCGGGAGTGATTGTAAAGTCGCCGGCTGTGGGACAAGTGATTGAGGTCAATGTGCGTGATATCTCATTTATTGGAAAGGTGGAAGATCCGCAAAATTTCATTCTTTGTGCGAAGAAGATGAATATTGAGACGCTTCGGGGTCATCAAGAGTGGCGAGCCAAGACGAAGACTTTCAATGCCGTCTTCCGAATCCGGGGTGGTTTAATGCGTGCGACCCATGAGTTTTTTGCGAAGCATCATCTACTTCACTTGGATCCGAATGTGATTACTACATCGGATTGTGAGGGTGCGGGTGAAGTTTTTACGATTACGAATCTGCATAAATCGGAGTATGTGAAGGATATTCCTCAAACGAAAGATGGGAAGATTGATTACAGTGCGGATATGTTTTCCAAGCATGCGTTCTTGACGGTGTCATCGCAACTTCAGCTGGAGGCTCTCTGTTCGGGTCTATCGCGTGTATATACGACGAATCCATCGTTTCGCGCGGAGCACTCCATTTCGAATCGACATTTGGCCTCTTTTACGCATATTGAGTATGAGTTGGCGTGGATCGACCAGAACGATTTGATGAACTTTACGGAAGATTATGTGAAGTACTCTTTTTCGTATGTGCTTACTCATCATATGGATGATCTAAAAGTGTTAGATGGATTTGTGAGTAAAGGAATTATTGATAAACTGAATATGTTGGTACAGACGCCATATGAGCGGATTACGTATAAAGATGCTTTAGCTATACTTACTTCCGAGGAGCATAAATCGTTTATGGAGAGCGCAATGAAGGAGAAGAAGATCGAGAAGATCCCTGAATTTGGGGATGATCTTGGTTCAGTGTGTGAGAAGTATTTAACGGAAGTTGTCTTTAAGAAGCCGATTTTTGTGTATAACTTTCCGGCAGTACTCAAATCCTTTTATATGAAGTCGAATCATGATGGCGATGAGTACGGAGTAGGAGAAACGGTACAAGGAAGTGACCTTTTGATTCCTGGCTTAGGAGAGTTGGTGGGGCAATCCATTCGTGAAGAGAATTATGAGAAGCTTCTTGCGGTAGCGGAGAAGAGAAAGATGGATGTTAAACCGATTGAGTGGTATATGAATCTTCGGAAGAGTGGTACTTTCCCGCATGGTGGCGCGGGACTTGGTTTTGATCGGTTGGTGAGTGTATGTACTTTTATGGAGGGAAATGTTCGGGATGTGGTACCATTTCCGGTGTGTTATAAGGAGTGTCGCTATTAGGTAGGAACCTAGGTTCCTACCCTACCTCCTCGGAGAGAGAACAAAGTTCCAGCTCTACGAGCCCTAGGTTTCTCTCCACTCTTCCTTTTAATAAGATCTTAAATAATATTTTTATTATAAAAACACATTTCCCCCGAACACTCTTTCCAAAAAGTATTACCTCAGAATGAGAATCATTGATTTGGAAAGAGTGTTCGGGGTACATGTGTGCTCATATATTTGTAATGTGTGTAGTGTATAATGTAATCGATTTATAATTAATTTATTTTTTCAATAAAGGTATTGAAAAGGTAAAAAGTGAAAGTTGAGAAGTTGATATCTTCTACTTCTTCTCGCTCTTCTTCTCGCTCTTCTTCTCGTACTTCTTCGCAGGGTGCGCGCTCTTAGGGCGAGCACTCTGCTGAGTTGCGGGATGAGCCACGGGAGCGCGAGGAGCGCGATTTCCCCACGACACATAAATGTTGTAGGAGACGCTCTCATCAGCCTCGTTATTACGGAAGAAGGAGCAGTGATACTCGCTACTCTTAAAGTAGTTCGTCAGCTTGGTAAAGAAGGGAACATGTCCCTTGGTAATCATATCACGAAGATAGACATCACCAAAGCGGATTTGAGTTCCATTCTTATCCACTGTTGCGTCCTTCTCACTATTCATATAGAATGTATAGAGAATCGTCCGAAAGCGGCCATTCTCGGCATCACTCTTCATCTTGGCACCTGCTCCCTCCACAATCTTCTCAATCGCAAGGTCATAGGCACGGTCAAACTTCGTCCGCCGCTCTGCCGAAATCTCCATCGCACTCTTCTTCAGAGTGGCAGGGTCAGGAATCGCAATATCCGAGGTCGCAAAAGAGGCCATATTTGATAGAATCAAATGATAGAATCAAGATAGAATAGAACTTTTACGTTGTTATGTTTCTTTTACTCCATTCTACCTATTTATCTTTTCAATAAATCAATTTTTATCAATATTCAACCATTTATCAATATAATCTTGATAAAACATATAACGTTAATGATTTTTCGCTCTACCGAGTCGCAAAAATCATCTACGTATTACAAGTTATTGCCCGAGAGCGGTATATTTAAATAGAAAATATCGAAGATGAGTATAAAGGAATCTAAAAAAAGATGAAGCTCTTTTCGCAGTACGTAACTGAGAATGTATTATACTATTATAAAAATTATATTATGAAGTGTAAAAAGGAGGAGTTGCCTTTACGCATTCGTCCAAATGCCTTCTATTATCTTCAACCGCTCTTCTTGTACTTCTACTCAATTGCCTTTACTCATCAATCCTTCTTCTTTACGTTCCTCTTTTTAGAGCTCTTTTACTCTTTTGGAAAGAGTGGGGATTTAGTAAATAAAAATCCGCAAATTACCTATAGTAATGATGTATCTTCTTATAAGATTATGAAATTCTTTAACCATAGTGCGTTTCATCTTATCTTTTACTTAAAACTCTTTTATCAGAAGTGTGAAGACCCGTCGTATAAGTATTTGCTGGTAACGCTTCTTCACCTCTTTCAGTTGGGAATGTATATACATAAATCGTATCGACGGCGATATGATTATATTCAATTATTAAAAGAGACGCCGGAAAATCGTTTATCCGTTATATATCCATCTTATTATAAAATTCCCATTTTAACATGCGATGAGAAGAGTATTGAGAAGGTGGTAAAGTATACCTCTTTTTTTACATCAGAATCTTATTACTTTTATCTATTTGGATTTATTCACTTTTGCCTTTTTGGATAGAATCCTCAAATAACTCATGAAAATACTTCTTTTTCATTGGATTCGAATCAAAGATGGAGTTTAACTTTGTTCTCTTCTCTTGAGCTTCTTTTTTCAAGAATTCAAGATTTAACTGTAAAAGTTGAATCTTCTCATCCTCTTTTTTAATTTCATCTTCTAAATCAAGCATTTGCCAAAAGAGTTCTAACTCTTCCTCAACATTGATATTGATATTTAACTCCTCTTCATTAGGTGGTAGAGGAGCTGGAACAGCTGGTATAACTGGTATAACTGGAACAGTTGGCGATATCAACGCATCTTTTTTTTGTTTATGAAGTGCGCACTTTCCTCCATATATGGCTTTGGCCTTTTTTTTACAATAACTTCCGCTCTTCATCAATGTTCCACAAGCCTCTTCTTCTTGCTCTTCCTCTTGCTTCTGAATTTGAGTCGTCTTATCATGATCCTTGATACTAAGTACTTTATTCTTCTCATAATCGTCTTTATGCTTCTTACATACACAATATTTCGTTCCGTTCTTCTCAATAAGAATAAGATTACCATCTTTATGTGGATTCGCATTTCCAGAACACTGATTTTGTGTAGAAGTTAAAGCTACACAATCATACTTCTTATAAATCGATTCATAAACCTTCCCATCTTGATAATAAATATCATTTCCTTTATAAAATCGTTGATAATGATAACTACACATATGAAGGGTAAGTGTCGGGTTCATATATAATTGGTACAACGAGCGACTATCACACGTATCTCCATCTTCACTTAAACATCCACAAAATACATGGTGGTGATATAAACGTGTCAAACGAGATGGAATGTGAATATTTTCAACTTCCAAAACATTTGGAGGGCACTTCAAATATCCACCAATTTTACGACATATCGGGCATGATATTTTCTGAGCTTCATTGGTATTATAACTTTTCTGATCTTTTATTTTGGCGTACCACTCATAAATACACGTGTAACAGAATGTATGATTGGGATTACACTTTAATGTCACTTGATTCCATGACTCCGTAGATGATACATCGTCTCCACAAATATGACATAAAAACATTTTTCGTTATCTCTCTTAGAAAAACTTTCCTTTATATTCAAAAAGTCAGAACGAAAAGTACCTCATAAAATGGTCTTAAAGGAATCCTATTAAAAGATAATAAGTTAATAAAAGAAGATGAGCGATAGTTGTATTTATATCAAACTGGAGGTGGAAGGTGCGAAGATGCCATCGTATGGGAGCGAGTATGCTGCGGGAATGGATATATGTTCTTGTGAAAGTGTGGTGGTGCCGTCGCATGGGCGTGCGCTTGTGAGTACGGGTTTTTCGGTATCGATGTCGGAGAGTATTGGAGATAAGTATTATCTGAGAATCGCACCGCGTTCGGGACTTGCGGTAAAGAGTGGAATCACAACGGGTGCTGGGGTAATTGATAGTGATTACCGTGGAGTTGTGAAGGTGCTTCTCTTTAATCACGGGGATGAAGATTTTGTGGTAAATCCGGGGGATCGAATCGCGCAAATGATTATGGAGCGCATTTTGCGCCCTGATTTTAGGCAAGTGGAGAGCCATGAAGCAAGTGAGCGTGGTACAAATGGTTTTGGAAGCACGGGTCTATAATAAAAATATTGAGATAATGTAGAGAGAAGATGGAGAAGAAGCTTTCATTTGGTAAAAAGTGTCTTTTATGGATTGGAGAACTTCAGAGAGTTTTAAAGAAGAAGAAGGTGAATGTGAAAGCGACAAAGAAGACAAGTGTGACAAAGAAGACAAGTGTGACAAAGAAGACAAGTGTGACAAAGAAGAAGAGTATGACAAAGAAGAAGAGTATGACAAAGAAGAAGAGTATGACAAAGAAGAGTAGTAAGAAGAGTAGTACAAAGAAGAGTAAGAAGATGGTAGGTGGAGATAATTTTGCGAAAGACCTTCAGCGCGCGGGTAAGGGATTAGCAATGGCGATGACGCATACTTTTGACAGTATGGCAAATTTAGGAAAGGATATGAAGTGTGAAACGGATGCGATCATGAATATTGGGAATGAGATTGATTTAGGATATAGCCAAGATTGCCCCTTTACCAAAACAAAGACGTGGAAGTGGGAGGAGATCCGGCAGTAGAGTAATAAGTATTTTTAACAAAATAGACTCATTCATTTTATATAAACCATTGTGATTTATATAAACCATTGTGATTTATATAAAATTCATAAAATAAAAAATAGATTAAGCTTGAGTTAAGTACTGTTGCATGCGGTTGCGGAGTTGATTCTTTTGAGAGCGCTCTTCACTATTAACGGGTTGTAAATTTGCGTTTAAGAGAGCAATCACCGCATAAATATAGTAGAATTGGCATAAGTGAACCATGGAGTCGATGGTCTCTTTTGTTTTAAGTGAAAGGGCATTTAACTCTTCATTATTGATATTTTCCAAGGAGGAGAGTGCGTTTAAGATTTCGAGAAGAATTTGTAAGTGTTCGATATACTTTTGACGAACGTTTTGAGTATATTCAGTATATAAAATATTAAATTCATCTCCATTTCGAGCATGTTGTAAAAGGGACTTCTTTTCACCCATGCTTAACTTACGGAAGAGACCATTCTTCTCGACACACTCTTTTTCCGTCATATAATTAATAAAGACCATCATCGTTTGAATGCGTGTTTTTGGATCCATCGACATTAACTCTTGATAATTATGAGGTAAGCAAACTTGGCACTTATCGAGATTTAAGAAGCGTTGGTAACAGTATCCGCCTTCAAATCCGCGATTTGTTTTATACGGAATATTAGATAAAATGGAAGCAATAATATTTCCACGCACAATAAAGTGTTCGGTAATTCCTTTACATAGCTCACTCTTTGTCATCATACAACGCTCTTGATTCGAAGAGCAGAAGAGTGTTGGTTTTTGATAATTATGGAGATTAAAGGTTAATGGTTGTGTATTACGTGTGTTTGTACGCGTATTTGCTTTTACATTCATATTCGTATTCGCATGTGTATTGGTATTGGTACGTTTATGAAGATTCATATTTGCGTTTAAAGGTTTTCCAGGAATTTGTGCTAAAAATTGTTGTAACTCTTCGTTATTGAAAGAGTGTGATTGATTCAACTTTTCTGGCTCACTCTTCTCCTCTTTCGCTTCTTCTTTATGGAATCCAAAATTGCGATTTGCTTGTTGGATCTTCTTCTTCAATTCATTTAAATTACCAAGATTTTGTTGAATATTAAAATTCGTCTTTTTCATTTTCATATTTCCATTACGCTTATTTTCAACTTTGTTTTGATTCTGATTCCCATTTTGATTCATCTTTCGGCTACCACTCTTGGAACCATTTATATTTTGATTTCCAGAAAAACCGTACTCATTGGTTTCGCTTCCAGAAGCGGAAGTAGAAGAGGAGTTGTTGGTGAAGAGTGAGGAAGAGGAGGAGGATAAGTTGGGTAGGGAAGAAGAGGAGCGCGCACCTCCATGTTGTTCTTTCTTCTCTTGTTTTACCTCTTTTTGAACTTGTTGAAAGATCTTCGCAATATGAGCGGTGTTAATATAACGTACTTTATTCTCCGAATCAATAATTGTCATCGGAATATTCTTCTCTTCAAAGAAGGCTGGATTCATTTGAACTTCATGATTCCATAAGTAATCATGTAATCCGGTTTTAAACTCTTCTACTAAAAACTTTTCACTCTCACTGGGTGTGTATGAAAGAACGGCTTGAATTGCGGGAGAGTTGGATTGAGTATTGATTTGATTATGAATATTTTGTAAGGTTTGAATATCAAGTTCAAAGAGCTTCTTTTTGTAAATGGTGGATAACTTTTTACAAAAGTGCGGGTTTAAAAACTCTTTTTGATACTTTCGATATAACTCTTTGGAGATCGAAGTAATCTTTTCAAACAATTCATCATCTTCACTCATTTTATTTACAGGAATTTCATTAATACTACTCTTTGATCTTCCACTTTGATTTTGACTTTGATTTTGAGCTCCTTTTGAAGTGGTTGCTCCCATTTTAACTTTATGAATATCACTATTTAAGTGTAAGATTAATTTTCTTTTACTCTTTCACAAAATCTTCTAAATGGACGCATATTTCATTTACTAAATTCTCTTTCACCTTCTCCATTCGTTTCGGTGATAAATCTTCATGTAATGAACTTCGTTCAACCAACTCATAAATATCATTAATAAAATGAACTAACTTTTCCGGATTTTTATCAATATTAACGACTTGATGCACCAACTCCTTCTGTTCCTGATACTGCTCCTTAATCTTCTTCTCCGTCTCCTCATGACTCGGATGTTCGTCACTCTTTAAACAGTGACAAATCTTCTCTTTATTTGTAAATTCGTGACCACATATTCTACAATGTGTAAGGTTTGTGAGTGTAGATGTACTACTTCGGAAAGAGTCCGAAAAGAAGGTTTGAAATCGTTGAAGTGTGGACAGAGTCGAGGAAGAAGGAGGTGAAGTGGAAGGATATGAGCAAATTGTAAAATAAAAACACATTTCGAAAATATATACTTTTATCGATCTTCTTACTATTCAAAACCGAAAAAAAAGATATTTTCGAAAAAAATAAAAAAATAAACCATTATCAATAATCAATCTTCTTGATAAGTTCAAGATGTTGAGCGTACTTTTTAAGTGCCCCATAATAATAACTCTTCTCATAATAATGTTCTAACTTTTTACTCAATACATAATGGTGTGCTTCATGATAATTTACATTTGCGAATCGTATAAAATAAGCCATACATAAAGCGTCTATATCTTGTTTATTCTTATAACCCATAATACACACATGTTGATGATGACTCACCTTTTGATAAATAAATTCAATAATATCATATAAATATGAGTATAGCTCTACATTTACAGCCTCTTCACCATCGTGTTGAATACTCTTGTGGAGAGAAATGGTTACCTCTTCAAATTCGGAGGATGAGAACTCTCTACTTTTAGAGGTAAGGTGAATAATACATTTGATCCGATTTCGTTTTAAAAACTTTTCGCTCTTCTCCTCTTCATAATAAAGGTAGTGTAAATACGGAAGTACTTCCATCATCTTTATTGATTATAATCGTTTGATCTCGTTTCTCTATTTACATCTTATATGAAATTAAAGATGAAATGAACGATAAATCGAGATAAAGAGTAAATACGCAAGTAGTAGAAGTATAATTGTATACATCGCAATCTTTACCTTTTGACGGAATGTCTTTTCACTTCCCTTCTCTTCACCTTTGAAAAATCCAAAGTTGAAGAGGCTCTTCTTCACTGAATCCTTCTGTTGAAGTTGATTGACTTTATTCGAGTACGCTTTATCCAAAATTTCCGTTGCCTCTTTTAATACCATCGTATTCTTCTCCTCTTTGCTTCCTTGGATGGCTTTTTGAATATACTCTTTCACAAATTCGTAGGTACTCTTTCCACGATAATCTATCTTTTTGAGATCACACTCTTCTACATTATCACACACCTTTTCAGGTGTCTTCTCCAAAAAGTATTCAAATCCAAAATAGCTCACCGCGCTTACAAAAATACCAAGTAATAAACCAATAATAAAGTAAACGGCTGAGCGGAAAGGTGGTGAAGATGGGTCACGTTTAAAGAGGAGTAAGACAATAAGCGCAAAGAAGGGAGTGCTAAAGTGGAACTTCTCTCCACTTGACTGAATAATACCCGTTGTTGATGAGACACACTTATCTCCCTTTGTATGGAGTACTCGCGTTTGAAGTTCGCTACTACTCTTCTTTCGCGTCAAGTATAATCCATAAAGCAATAATGTAAGAGTAACCAAATAAATGGATACATCGCGTGTGGATGTTACTGAATCTTCTCCAGTATAATTCGCGATAATAGCGATTAAAGCACATATACCAAGCATGATTCCACTTACATAGGTTGTAAATGACTCATCGCGTTTGGAATCATATAGCTTTTTAAAGATCGGATATCCTAAACCAATGATATATCCCATTAAGAAGGAGCCGCTCATAACACCATCATGTTGAATGATACTCTTTTGATAAAAGTTGGTAAAGAGATAAATGACGAAAGAGAGTACAAGTAAAGTCATAAAGTCGGTAAATTCATTATTCCAAAGACCGGGTGTATAAGAGGATACAATCGTACTCTCTTTCTCTTTGGTGATCTCCAAACTCTTTTCATAAAATTTATCAGGATAGTATCCAAAAAATGTACTATATACAATTTTAATACCAAAGTATCCAAGTACAATGATCGAAATCAAGGTTTGTAAAGATGTAAAAGAAGATGACTCATGATTCATACTCACACTATTCATATTCATATATCGATTCATATTTTTATTTTATTTTGAATCTCCTGATCTTACTCAAGATTTCTTTTGATATCTTTTTCTTTTGATATCTTTTATAATTTATATCAAAATAAGAAAAAGTGATTTTTGCCTCTTTTCAAATGGATATAGAGGAGAAGAGAGTATATTTATCATATAACAATCGATATGGAGTATGATGAGTTCTTCTCGCTATGTGATTCGGTGGGAAAGAGTTATGAGAGTATGAAGGATGAGAATGTTTCTGGTAATGATGAGACATTATGTGAGGGATACTGCTCTGTTTGTAAATCAAAAGATGGTGTTATCAATGATGGTGAGATGAAGGTATGTATCCATTGTGGAACGGAGCATGGAAATATTATTGACGACTCTGCGGAGTGGAGATATTATGGAGGCGACGATAATAAACATGGAGCTGACCCGACGCGATGTGGTATGCCGCATAATCAAGTGTTGGGTATCTCATCTTTGTCGACGGTTGTTATCGGCCATGGATTTGAAACATATCGAAAGTTATGTCGTTGGAATGGATTGACGCACAAAGAGCGTGAGTTGATCCGTTTATTAAATGAGTTGCGTCGAAAGTGTAATATTGATAACTTACCGGAGTCGGTAACGGAGAAGACGATTCATATGTGGAAGACGATTAGTGAGGATTATATCAAACGTGGAACGTCGAAGGAGTCATTATATGCGGCGTGTTTTGTATATGCGCTTCAGGATAGTGGAATCACGCGTTCGACGGATGATATTTGTCGTCTCTTTGGAATTGAGTCGAAGAAGCTGACGAAGGGTTGTAGTGAATTTGTGGAGTTAATGTATAATAAAGATAAGAAGTATATTAAGAAGAATGTGACGTGTGTGGATACAAAGGATTTGTGTTCGCAATATGCGCGATTACTTGAATTTACGGAAACGGCGCGTCAAATGAGTATTCGTGTGGCAATTCTGGTACATAAAATTGGTATTTGTACGTCGAGCAATCCGAAGTCAGTAAGTGTTGGAATTTTGTACTTAATCTCAGAGCATTATAAGTTAGGAGTTACCAAAAAGCAGATTTCGGATTTGTGTAAAGTTTCCGATGTAACCATTTCGAATACATATAACCAGATTGTCAAGTATAAGCACTTATTTATCTATTGAATAAGTGTCGACTTCTTTAACCATATTTTAACATTTTATTTTTATATTTTTTACATAAATATTATCATACTTCTTCATCAAATGAATGGATGAAGAAGTTTAAAAAAGTGAAAGTAAAAGGGATATAGAAGGAGTAATGAAAAGAGAATGAGTGATAAAAATGAATCTCATCCATCTCTTTCATTGGAGATATCAAGAGGAGTTAAAGATTCAAGAGGAGTTGCGACGAAAAGAAGAAGAGAAGAAGAGAAAGTTGATTGAAAAGTTAAAAAAACATTACTTATACTTTCAACATCCGTCAGATTGGTATCGAAAGAGTGGAGAACCCATTATTCTTAGCAAGATTTATCAAAATGATTTTCACGAGCCCTTTGAAGCATTTTTCCCTTATGAAGAGAAGAGAGTACTCATGGTTTATCCACGAAGATCACTCTCTTTATCAGAAATTCGTAAAATTGTAAATGACTCTTTTTACGAACAGTTATGTAATGGAAAGGTTTTGAATCTATCTCTTTTGCTTCAACTCTTTATTCCGCTCTTACCACATGTATTCAAGTATGATCCTCGAACAGAAGCATACAATGTATGTGCACTCAAACACTCTTTCGATCAGAAGATGAATGAGAAGGCTTGTACTTCTCAAAATGTCGAGCGTTTTTTAAAACGAGTTCAGAAGAAGTCTTCCTTTACCATCTTTGGTGGCGCAGCTTTACACTACTTTACGCAAAAGTATGTTACCGATCATTGTGATAATAATAATGAGTTACCAAACTCCTTTTTACAATCACCTGATTATGATTTAAATATTACATATCCGTTGGAAGAAGAGATGGAGCCACTACAATTTACGAACTATATTGTTTATATGATTTGTGAAATCAATCACTACTATTATAAGTCGATTGTTTGTGATCCATCCATTCTTGATATATGTAATCAAGAGAAGCCATATATTAACATTTTTGTGACCTTTTCTGATAAAGATGAGATGAATCGTTATCTATGGTTATTGGGAAAGACGAAGTATGTACTTCATGAGTATTGTATGAATACATACACGGAGGAGGCAATGATCTATAAAGCAACCTTTATTCATCGTGCGCTTCATACAATGCTTGTCTTGAAGTATGTCAAGAAGAGTATTGAAGATGTAAAAGCAATTGTTAAGATTGAGGTACATCAAAACCAACTTCTTTCAGTAGAAGAGCGGACACATCGTGATTATGCACCTTTTGACTTTATCTTTCGCGAAGAGATTGAGAATGAGTATATATATCATGACGCTGTGAAATCATTGGATTATAATGACCCCATCTTTTTAACATTGGTATATGTGGATTTATTACAAAAGTATAAACGAAAGTGTGAAAGTGTGTTTCGACGAATGAAGAAGGCGGAAAAAGACAATGAACGATATTACTTTTTGATAAAGAGCATTTTAATACCCTATATGATGGAGAAGAAGAAGAGTGAGGTTGCCAAGACCCTCTTTCATTGGATTTATGATTATGGCTATGAGGAGAAGTTGGCAAAAGCGCTCTTATCATTCCCGAGCTCATCCAATATTTATACGCAAATGAATGAGTTTCATGAATTTATGATTCAAGAAGCGGATCGGTTATGTATGGAAGAGATTCTTCCCATGTATCGAATCGATCAAGAGCGTAATACGCCTCTCGAAAGATGTATGAGTAAGAGTAAAAGTAAGAGGAATCATCTTTTAAAAGAGAGTGAAATTAGCGAGGAGATGATTCCGGAATGTGTATGTGAGAAGATGATTCTCTTTTTGCGTGAAATTCATTACATCCGAGATACCAAGTATAAGATGATTGAAGTCCATGATGAAAAGTTAAAGAGTACGATTCAACGATTGAAAGAGAAGAGTGAGAGTATCAAGAGAGTTAAAGGAACACTTCAATGGTTAAAGAGTGAGTATCAATCGATTTACATCAAGATGAAAGAGACGATGTATAAAAATGAGTGGTTAAACCAGAAGATCTTTCTGGTAAAGTCAAAGATTGAGATGATTCAATATTATATAGATGATATTGAAGCAAAAGAGAATGATTATCTCTTCCAAGAGTCATTAAAGAAGATTTATACGAAAAAGTATGAGAAGATATGTCGTGAAAAACGCTGCGAAGAGGAGAAGAGACGAGAAGAAGCAAAACGACATCAAGAAGAGGAGGAGCAAAAGAGAAGAGATGAAGATCTTAAGAGAAGAGAAGAGGAGAAGAAGATAAAAGCAAAAGAAAAGGAGAAGTTAAAGGAAGAAGAAGAACGAAGAAGAGAGTATGAGAAGAGAGTAGAAGCATTCCAAAAAAAGATTGCTCTAATTCGTTCATCCAGTAAGAAGATGGTAGAACCACTCATTTGGATGTATAATCATATCTCTTTCATGACACTTCTAAAGATCTTTGGATTGTTTGGAATGCTTGGTATTATTCTATATGGAAAGTATCTACATTATCAAGAAGAAGTAGAGAAAGAGTTACGATGGAAGAGCCATATACAATACCAGAAGAAGAGCATGCGTACATTTGGAAAGAATCAGAAGAGTTGCTATTGATTTATTTATTTTTAACATTTTTTACTTTTTTACTTTTTTACTTTTTTACTTTTTTACTTTTTACTTTTTACTTTTTACTTTTATTCAACAAATGACTCCACAATCGGATTTCGCAAAATACATCCATAATCATCCATTGTTAAATATTTTACTTTTACCTTCTTTCCAATAAAATCATTTTGATTTTTTTGAAACTTTTCAAATATTTTTCGTCGCTCACCAAGAGAGCCCATTTGAATCGCATAAAAGGATTTATGAGAGTTGGAGTGAGCGCACTTTAACTCCCAAATCAGGGTTTTGCGATAACTTCCTTCCCCCTCTTTTCCACCTAAAATGGTAAACGTACCATGTTTGAACTCTTTGGTTCGTAATACATCATATGAGCGTCTTTTATAAAGATAAAGTCCGCTCTTATTTCGTACAATCACACCTTCATACCCTTCGATTAAATACTTTTGATTGAGATGATAAACCTCCTCTTTACTCTTTGCAACTTCGCATGTTACTAATTGAATATAGGAAGACGATTTTTTATGAAAGAGTTTCAGAAGAGTACGATAGCGCTCTTCAAAAACCACATTTTCAAGAATCGTATCAAAGACCATATATACAATCTTTTTTGCATCCTCTTGCTCTACATCACTCAATGGTCGCCGTTTCATCACCAACGTACTAATCTCATTGAGGGGTAATCCATGACTATACAACTCACCATCCAAAGATACATTTCGAAGCGCAAACCGCTTCTCCAACTCCGATTTAATATGATCCAAGTGCGCGTACGGCTTCATACTCTTGGAGTAAAGTGTTACTTTACCATCTTCATCAAAACGCGCAATACAGCGAAATCCATCTAATTTGCGTTGTACCATAACAGGATATATTAATTTATGTTCGAAATCATCGAGTTTATGGGCGCCCATTGGGCCGAATACGCTTCCACGTGAAACACGATCTTTGAGCTTTTCGGTAAATCCCAAAAGCTTCTTCTTCTTGATCTCTGCGTTCATTTTGGTTAGACCTTTGCGTTCACTCTCTACGCGGCGAGGAGGTGAAGTAGACACCTTCTTTCCAATAATACCATATGAACGGTGGAGAAATAATCCCGTATTTTTCTCTTGGACGAGTGAGATCTCCCAAAAGCGTCTTTCCAAATATAATTTTATCTTTTTTAAAATTTTCATCTTCATCTTCTTTAACACTACTTTATGAAGATAAAATATATAAGAGTAGAGTAGAGTTTGATTTGATTTGATTTTATGCGATTTCAAAAGAAGAAGGAATTTCGCGAAACAACAAAAAAGGTAATATTACCGCAACTTCAAGAGTATGTATATCAAAATAAGGATACATACTGTTGTCCTCGTGTGGAGCCGCAACTCTTATTTGAAAATATAGAGCCATATGATTATATCACTCCTTTAAAGAAGATGAGTGAAAAGAGTCCAGAGATCCTTTATTTTCAAGAAGCACTTCAATCCATTCGTCCTATCAAGAGTTTAAAAGGTGGAGTGAAAGAAAAAGAGAATTCCAAATCAAAATCTAAATCTAAATCAAAAAGCAACTTCTACTTTGACAATGACATTCATGGAACGCTTTCGGTCGACGAGGAGCAGATGTTGATGTACTACTTATTAAGTCGTCCAAATATGAATGTGATTACCATTTATCCGAAAGCAATGTGGAGTGAAGAGAAGAAGAAGGAGTTATTAGAACTACTTTTGGAGAATGGAAATATTTATTATATCAAGAAGATGGAGTTGAGTACAAAGGGAGCGTGTAATTTGCTTTATCACTATTACGCCCAAGCACCACGTATGAAGAAGGTCGAACAAATTGAGTATAAAGTAAAACGATTGGGATGGACGGTAAAAGATGATGAAAAGTATCGAAATGATGAGAAGAAGAGTTTTTATGTACTCTTTTATGAGAATACGAAACCCATCGAAATACGGGGATCATCCACACCTTTTAAAGGTAAAATCCGGAACATTTGGCTTAAAGATGTACCCAAGAGTGAAATCAACGCAAAGAATGGTGTTCGAGAACACGACTTTTGCCATATTAATGATACACAATTAGAAGCACATGATTATATTCAACTTTTATTAAATCCTCGAAACATTGCGTTTTTAGAAGAGCAGAATCTACACACATTTATTCATCTTCGTTATTCACAACAAGTATTGAATTCATTAAAGAATATACTAACACAATTGTATAGCACGGAAGAGCGTCTTCATTACCTCTTTATGAGTTCAATTATTCTTTTTTTATATGGATTACGTGATATGAATGATGTAGATGGGTACGTTCATGTGGAAAAGGAAGAGAATCCAGAGTTTTATAAGAAGGTGATTGAGTACTTCTCCAAAGAGCGCATAGGAGAGTTGATAGACCTATCGATCCCCTTTTATGGGGAGTATACGAAAGAGTGGAACAATGTATTACAAACACGTGCAAAGAAGTACGGAGCAACAAGTTATCATGAGTTAGTGTATAATCCAAAGTATCATATTACGTATATGGGAATAAAAGTATTAGATATGGAGTATGATTTGGCAAAACGGATGGAGCGAGCACGTCCAGCATCGATTGCGGATTTAATTATGATTCGCTTCTTATATCCACACTTATTCGATAAAGAACTTTATTTACCATTAAAAACAACTCGTTTTAATGAAGAGAAGAAGATGAATGTGGTAGAAGATGTGATTCCGGATAAAATAGTAAATACAATTGCTTTTTATCTAAAGACACGGTATCAATTGATTGTGAAACCGCATGTATTAAAGAAGATTTTACACTTTATGTAAATTTATTTTACTACACTTGATATAAAATCAAATCATATTTATAAAAATCATTTTATATAATAGAAGTGATATAAAATGAATATAAATAAGAATAATTCATTATCTTTTTTAAAGAGTAAAAGAACAAAAAGTTCATCCACTTTATCATACCTCGATTTTTTAACACCTTTAGAGAATGATATTGGAAAAATAAATATTTATCCATCGATGAATACAATCCATAAGTATGGATATAAAAAGTATCAGAAGATGCTTCATAATCATGTCAAATATGTATTCGAAGGAGAGCGTACTGAATGTTATATACAAAAAGATCAGAAAGAGTATGGAAAGAATTTTGATTTAGAACAAATTCATGGATTAAAAGTGATGACATGGAACGTACATAATTGGGTTCAAACATGTACGGTTGAAGATAATCATCTTCCCAAAAGAAGAGTTGAAGAGTTTATAAAATTTATTCAACAATATAATCCAGATGTAGTATGCTTACAAGAGGTTGTTCCTAAAAATAGAGAAGCGATTGAAAAGAATTTGTCACAATCCATAAATATTAAAAAGTTGAATTTTGAATATATATCTTCTCTCTTTGAATCATATGGATATAAGTATAATGTAGTCGCAAATGCCAATGTAGATGCATCACATATGTTTAATCAAACCGAAAGTTACTTTTATTTAGGAAATGCGATCTTTTCAAAAATACCGATTGAAAAGTATTATCTTTTTGGTATTCCCTATAATCGTAATATCATGATTATTAAAATCAAATATCAAAGTCGCTATGTTTATATATGTAATACACACTTGGAGTATAATTTAACTGAATTAAAAAAATCATATAGTAAGTATGAATTATATCAACAATTATCAAAAGAAGAAAAGAAAGATCCATTTCGTCTTAACATGAATATACTTTTAGCGCTTTTACAGAAGATACGTTCAAAAAATGTAATTATATGTGGAGATTTTAATCACTCGTATAGTGGAAATTATAAATCATTGCGATTACGTATGGCAAAAAATACATTTATACCCTTTATGAAAATATATAAAGATAGTACAACGTATCCACCCATTTTTAAACGTGTTACGAATTTGAAAAATCCACAAAGATTGGCAACAGATTTTATATTTGTAGATAAAAGCTCCTCATTACAAGTTGAAAAGTCATATGTACTTTATTCCAATTTATCAGATCATTATCCTGTATATTCATCATTTCAATGGAAATCATCATAGAATAAATTATATAATCTAAAAATAGAAACGTATATTCTATTTTTTGAAATGGATACATCCAAAATAAAATCAACTTCAAAATCAACTTCAAAATCAACTTCAAAATCAACTTCAAAATCAACTTCAAAATCAACTTCAAAATCAACTTCAAAATCAACTTCAAAATCAACTTCAAAAAGTACATTTGAAATGATTCCACCGCTACCATCGGATTATAATAAATCACTCTCTATATTTCGTAATATGATGGTCTTATATTATCAAGAAGAAGTATGTAAAGAAGTTCAAAAGGGTGATGTTGCAAAAATGTTACGAAACCATGAAATATATCAAAAAGAGATACTTACACTTCATCCGTATGTATGTACAGTTTATAATAAGATACCTGTTGAATTTTTACCTCATCCGGAGTATTTAATTCACTCTTATCCAATTCTTACTTTTTATAATCATCCGTCCGGGAAGATCTACTCCTATGAGGAAATACGTTTGACATCGGGTGCTTTACCCAAACGAGAACCTCTCTATAAAACAAATTTAAATATGGATGAAATGACAAAAGAACAGCGTAAGAGGGCAAAGATCATTTGGTCACGAATGGTAAAAACACAATACTCTGAAAAACCACTTAATCATATGTTTCAAATTCATATACCTACCACACATCTTTCAAAGTACTTTTTCGAAAATCATAAAACAAATCAAAATCAAAAGAGTAAAGATCTTTTGCTTCTCTTTACCAAAGGACTCTATCTTATTGCAACCGATTACACTTTTGATAAAGACGGATTTGAATTAAAAGCATATGAATCGAAAACAAAACCAAATGAAAAGTATATGAATAGAAGTGAAACAATCAAGATTTTATATAATGAAGTTCTATATGCGTCTCTTCATCGAAAGATGACATACGAAGCATTATCTCGAGTATTTCATATAAGTACAATTGAAAAGGGCGCGTACTTATATCATGCGGTAGATAAGAAGTATTTGAGTGAGAATCCAAAATGTTTGCTTGAAAATCCACTTGGATTCTTTACACTCTATCCAGGTCATCGTATTTTTGATCCATTTTATTTAAATCCATACCGAAAGTTTCGTACAGGACTCTTCTTATTAAAAGAGAATCTACATGTTTTTAATACCACATATACAATCTTTGAGAAGAATATAATTTTAGGAAATCTGGAAGATCGTGAAAATATAAATTACATTGATCCAACTTTTCAAAAACGCGCAAAACGTGAATTATTTACATGTTCCGGAATGGAGTTTAATAAAAATAATACAAAACGCATTGAGTGTGGTATGGATATTTATAATCAAGCTCGTACTTCTGGATATAGTGACCGAAAACGAATATTATTCTTGATGTATAAAACGTTAAGTTATACAGATAAAACTTATTGGTACGATATGTACTTCCGAAAATATGATATACAAGGTGTATATAATAATTTAGCGATGTATCATGATAAAACGGGGTATCATAGTATTGCTACAGAGCTCCATATTTTTGACAAATTACAACACTCCAAAGAGATTGAGTTTATCAAAATGCTAAATTAAAAGATAGAAAAGTACATATGATTTGAAATCAAATCATTATATTTCTCAAATATTTCAAATAATAATCTCTTACTACTCTCTTCTAATTTACTCTTCTTCTGTAATAACTCTTTTTGATATTTATCTTTAAACTCTTTATTTATACCATTTTTATTTATACCATATTTAATCTTATGATCTAAAAAACATATTCGATGGTTAAGTACTCCTATTTTTCTCTATATTGATATATTTTTTTTGAATATGTTATCAAACCATTTAATATATGTTTGTTTTTCGTTTTATCTAAAATACGTCTATACAAGATCATACAAAATGTACCCATTGCTTTTATAAGTTTATAATAAGATATTGTATTATCATCATTATATATAGATGTTATATCAAATGAAATTTTTTCACTCTTTTTATTTTTTCTCTTCTCTTGAGCTTCTCTTCTCTCTTCCTCTTTACTCTTTATAAAAGATATAAAATTAGATATGATATAATCTTGAAAATACATTTCAATATATAAATCTTCATATAATAAATTATATAAATCGTACTCTTTATTTAGAATCATCTTTTTACCATTTATAATATCATCCATACTCCAATTCATATATTTTAGATGATCTACATAAGAGATGATTTTTATATAATCACTTATACTTTTACTCTTTATATAATTCTCTTGTAATAAAATAAAATCACTCTTTATATTTGTAGGTAATTCATCAGGTATATGTAAATTAAAATTTTCAACATAATACTCTATTTTACAATTACTCTTTTGTGAAGCAGAAGGATCTTTTATCATTTTAACTCTTAACTCTCCCAACGATGATATGATTTTATCAATAAGTGGATTTTCAATATAAATATAAAAAGTTGTAATTTTTATTATATTTTTTTTATGATAATCAATAAGTTTTTGAATATATTTATGAATTAACCCTTTATTTTTTGGAATTTTTTCATTCATATCAATATCACAAACTTTTGATAAACCATACTTTATATAAGAGCCCATTACACGTGGATTTTTGACTCCAATAATCATTTTTGATCTTTTTATAAATTCATCTCCTCTTTTTCGTGATTCTCCCTTTTGAATACTTTTCGACTTCGGTGATGGTGAAGGAACAAATAAAGTCATCTTATCTATCCTATATTATCTACTATGTATAAATAAAATATATTATGTTTTATCTTCTTCTCCTTCTTCCTCTTTGGATGAAGAAGAAGAGAGTGATTCCGTCGAAGCAAGTATCTCATTTGCGTAAGGTGACCGTTTGATATCATCTTCATGATACAACTCCAAAATCTCTTTCACAACCTCTTCGCGCTCAATATCATCATTCGTGAACTCCACCGAAGAGATCGAATGTGACCTCTTCTTTCGTATCTTATTTGCAAAATCCTCTAAGCCATTGACCTCGCGCCCATTTCCTACTTTGTCATGTTGGTCTAAATCCCCGGTAATGATTAATTTTGTGTTATGACCGATACGTGTAAGCAACATCTTCATTTGATTGATCGTTGAATTTTGCATCTCATCCGCCACAATCCAACAGTTCTTAAAAGTACGTCCGCGCATATACGCCAGCGGAGAGAGTTCAATCTCCTTATTCTCAATCATGGCTTGAACCTCCTTCGGTGAAATAAATTGATAGAGTATATCATAAATAGGACGCAGCCATGGTGCCATCTTATCCTCTAAACCACCCGGAAGAAATCCAATTTGTTCGTCATCCACCGCAACCGTGGGTCGCACCAATATTAATTTACTAACATTTCCCAAGAGCAAGTTGCGTACTCCCACTTCAGTCGCCAGCGTCGTCTTTCCTGTACCACTCGGCCCAATTGCCGTGATAATCTTCTGACTCTTGTCATGAAGAAGTTTAAAGTAGCGATCTTGTGATTTATTTAAGGGTTTCGAGAACTTTTGATCGAAAATAGCACGCTCTTTTTGAGAAAAGTAGTCATAACCTTCGTAATATTTGCGACTCTTCTCTTCAATCTCGTATATTTCAATCTCTTCGCATATATCGACATATGCCTTCTTCTTGTGATTGCGTTTGTGATGTTCTTTTTTCGAAAAAGAGTTTTTGGAATCCATGTAAGCGCGAACTTTTCTTTTTGGTCTCTTCCTATTTTACCACTTTATTTTATTTTTTACGATTTAACTTTTTCATAAATAATCATTTTATAAAAAAGATGAAAAAAGTGATTTTACTTCAATATGGATATAAAGGCTACATGTGATGAGAATAGAAGAAGAAAAGAAAAAAAATCACATTTTATCAAAAATCGCAAAAAAAATGTTTGCTTCGGTTCGAACCAAAGTGATCCAAAACAACTTATCGAAGCAAATGTATCAATGGGTAGATGAGATGAATTATGTGAATCTCTACACACCCGCAAACGAGAAGCGTGGTAAAGTGAGTGTATATACAGTGGATGAAGCTGGTAATTATGTATATAAATTCTGCTATCACATTGATATTGATGATATCCCAAAGCACGCGACACCATACGTTACAGAGAAGCAAGTATTGAGTAATAATCATATTATTCAAAATGAAATGAACTTTACGGATTCACAAATGAAGTATATTGAAGATATTTTGGCGGTACAACAGCATAATTATCAACTTCAACTCGTTTCATTTCAAGAGTATATCACAACAGCTCAACAACAACTGAATCAATATGCGCTCTCCCATCAGGAGCTCTCTCAACAACTATTGATTAAAGAGAACATAATTCAAACACTACAAGAGTCAAATCATACGTTGTCAGCTCAATACTCTCATATGAAGCGAAGTTATGATAATCTCTGTCGCACTCTTCGATTTAATAATATTGATAAAAACTCCCTTATCCTTCCTACACGTACTGCTCCTTCACATGTGACACATGTGACACACGTGCCACCACCTCCTGTAGCTCCTTCCGTGGCTCCTCCTGTAGCTCCTTCCGTGGCTCCTCCTGTAGCTCCTTCCGTGGCTCCTTCCGTGGCTCCTCCTGTAGCTCCTCCCGTGGCTCCTCCCGTGGCTCCTGAACCTAAGAGAGCACCTTTTGTCATTACCCCATTCCAGCCACGTGAATCCGAGTGGACGAAGGTGGAACCAAAGAAGAAGAGTAAGCATCGTGGAGGTCGCGGACAAGGCCGTGGTTAAAAGTCGGTACTTTCAAATGCTTCTTTGGAGATAGGTTGATTTTTCCTTACAAAATCAGAGATCTCCTTTTGTAAAATATCCATATTTGCCCCTGTATATGATTTCGTCATCACACCATATTCAATAAAAATAAAGTGTGGTATCTTTTGTATATGATATGTTTCCATAAACGATTCGCACTCATTCATTGTATCAAAATCACACTTTAAAAAGAGAAATGTTTTATCACACTCCAGTTTTTGAATATACTCATTGACAAGCGGTGTAATTGTTTTACATGGCTTACACCAATCCGCAGAGACCTGAATAATAATAAATTTATGGTCGTTCATAAAAATATCCAGCTCATCGAGATGGTCGAAACTCTTTTGAATCATTTTTATATGATACTATACTCTAGTATAGTATCATACTCTTTATATCCAATAAAATTCTAAAAATAATTCAATCAAATTAAAGATAGGTTTGATTTAACTTCTCATTGGAGATCATTAATCCATTTTTCATCAAGAGGGTTAAACCATACCAAACAAAGAAGAGAAGAGTTATAGTTCCTACATACTCTCCATGAAATGGTTCTCCAAAGAAGAGTGGTTTTAAGAGTAAGAAGAAGATAAAGAAGAGTATTGTAAGTGTAAAGATTTCAACCTTTTGTGAAGGTGTTAAAATATAATATTTTGTAATCATACTTTTTATATAAATGATTCTACTCTCTCTTTATATATTTTTTATGATTGCTTATGTAGTATGAAGAACTAAATTCTGATCGCGATGAATCGTATTTACGATCGTTTTTGTAAAAAAGTACCAAATTAAGAAGAAGGTTGTTATCAGAAGTGAAGCAGGTAAATAAGAGGAGTTACCACTCATCAACATCTGAAAGTATCCAAAGAAGAGTACAAGTAAAAGGGAAGCAAAGAAGAGTTCAAAATATTGATCCTTCTCCATAAAGTAGTGTAATCCCGCTTTATTTTGAATAAAGTAGGTAGCAAAAATAATAAAAAAGGTAATAATAAAGAGTGATTGATACATATTTATATTCAAATGATTCCTATCTATAATAATGATTTTTATTTCTATTTGTTCCTAAATTATATGGTTTGAGTTTGAATTTGATAATAATTAGCAATAAAGTGTTTCAAAAATAAGATGACAAAAATGGCAAAAGTAGAGTATAAAATATCAAAATACATATACGTACTCTTCATGAAGAAGGTACGAAATATTACATATAAAATCGCAAAGATAATCGTTCCAATCACAATTTCGCTTTGTTGATATGGAGACAAGAGCATGTTGAATAATAATTACTTCTTCTACTTATAAATAAGTTTATTTTTATTTCGAAAATAATATTCTTTAGAAAAGGTAGATATCTACTCTCTGATTTTGATTCAATGAATCCAAATCCTACATTGATTTATAAAAAAAATGATTTATATATCAATCCTTCAAGTCAATATTTTCCAACCTCTTTAACACCAACTTTCACAAAACAAAAGGCATCCAAAAAGAGTATTCCACCATCCACTTCTCAAGCTCCCGCTTCCAAGAAGAGTCCTGTAGCTCCCGCTTCAAAGAAGAGTCCTCAAGCTCCCGCTTCCAAGAAGAGTCCTGTACCATCCACTTCTCAAGCTCCCGCTTCCAAGAAGAGTCCTGTAGCTCCCGCTTCAAAGAAGAGTCCTCAAGCTCCCGCTTCCAAGAAGAGTCCTGTAGCATCCACTTCTCAAGGTCTTTTTTTAGGAACAAACATAACTTCGTCCTCTCAAAACACAACTTTAGAGAATAAAGGTTTTACTGCGCCTTCCTTACCAATGGGTTATACTGCTTCAACCACTGTGCCACTCGGTTATACTGCTTCATCCACTGTGCCACCCGGTTATACTGCTTCAGCCTCTGTACCAATCGGTTATACTGCTTCATCTTACGAGGCCACTGTACCAATCGGTTACACTGCCTACTCTGGGCTCAAGAGCCCAGAAGGCAGCAGGGAGTCGTCAGCTTCATCTTATGAGGCTACTGTCGTAGTACAAGAGATCACGCCAGGAATGATTGGAAAGAGTGAGAATGTATCCATGGAAGAGGAGGAAGAGAAGAAGGAGTTGAGTATAACGCAAAAGATTACAAATGTTGTAAAGAATCTCTTCCAAGAGAATTGTCATATTGAGAATAATGTATGTTATTATGAGAGTTTTACGGGAATGCGTTCCGTCCAAAAGTTAACGGAAGAGGTAAATCAGTATGAGAAGGTGGGTAAAAAGAAGATTCCAACCAAGTGGATAAGTGCTGACAAAGTATTCAATATTGGTTTTGATAAGATCATGGTTGCATCTGTATATTCAATTCCCATCAAAACAAAAGGAGTCTCCTTTACACTTTATACTACCAATCGTGGATACCTCTATATTCATAATAACTTTTATTTGATTGATAAAGAGATTCGCAAAGGTTCAAATATCTTTGTGATTGAAGATGTAAATATTAATGATAATGTAGTAGTAAATTCGGATATGTATGTTTTACTTCCGGGAAGTAGTGCAATGATGATTCGAGATCAAGAGTTGTTAAATACAAGTGTTGTGGGGTGGAAGTCCAAATCATTTACATTAGACCGTACATTTGTGGAGATTAATCCGATTGAATTTGGAATGTCTCAAATCATTTCAAAACCATTCCGTGAAAGTGAAAGTGTATCTTCTTTTAAAAATTTGGAGAAGAGTTTTAAAATGAGTGAAGTGGAAGGTGCTTCCTTCATTTCACATAGTCAAAATTATAAAAGCTACAATGAAGATGATCTGAAGAAGAGTGTTAATATTAGCACGCTTCTCTTTATTCCCAATGACAATATTTTGATTGAAAACGACGGAGTTGATATCTTATTTACCTTTTATGCTTCCAATCCTTGTAAAGTATATGCGTTATATGAAAATCAACCTATTTACATCAATAAAGGGAAGAAGTTTGAGAAGAGAGTTCATCCAACTATGAATATAGCACTTTATTCACAAAATATAAGATACACATGTAAAAAAGGTTTATATAAAATCGTATTTGTTGCTCCCATGGATACTCTTCTTTATATTCCATCATGTGATTTAAGTGTAAAGAGAAAACAAAAGAGAAAAAAGAGTAAGAACGTAGATATTGGTGATTGTGAAGAGCTGATGACGAATAGTTCATGGGATGTAATTCCCGTTTATATTCCATACACTCAATTTGTATATGAGGAGTTTTATAAAATCGGAAATCAGTGGATGGAGAGTGAAGAGTCAGCTCTCTTGAGTGAAGAGGGAGTAGGAGTCGAAGGTTTTGAAAATAGTGTAACAAAAACAAAATATAATGAAATTCCTTTATATGGAATTGAGAGCGAATATATCGAAAAGAGTGAAAGAGATCGTGCGGAAATTTTAAATATTAATAATCTTTTGAAATCAGATGAAAAGTATGATACGAAGAAGATTGAGAAGAGTATTGATACTCTTCTTTCCCGTTATGATGAAATGAGTAAGAGCGTTCAAAAGAAGATGGATGATAAAAGTATGGATGAAAAGTATAAGAAGTGGAATCAAACATATCAAGAGTACAAGCGAAAGTTAGAGTATATTGAAAAGAAAGAGTCAAAAAATCAAGATTATTTAAATCAAATTTTAGAGATTCAACAGAATCACAATCGTACGTATACATCCATTTTTGATGCGTACGCAAAGGTCGACGCACTTGGAAAGAGTCTTATTGAATCAATTCAAAGTAACAAGAAGAGTGAAGCCCAAATGATGGATCGTGAAGTAGAGCGTTTAAAGGCACAACTGTTGCGATTACAAGCAGCAACAGCTTCAGAAAAGGTGAATGATATTCAACAAGAGTATGCATCGTATATGGAGATGAATAAATCTATTTCCCAAAAATTAGCGCAAATTCAAGAGTCTCAAATGAAGAGTACAACTCGTATGTTGGAGGTCGATCAAGCCAAAAGCGACTTTTTAAGTGCGCTTACAAAATATAATGATATGATGAGTATTATTGACGCATTTGTAGCAGATTATGAAAATCGTCTCAAGTTTATTGAAAATGTAAAAGTATATGTTGCGAATGGAAGTAAGATCGTAAAGAGTGATGAAATGAATGGTACTTTAATCACTCCTTACTTAAAAGCAGTACAATCTTTATATGATGAATATCAAAACATGTATTTCGATGCGAAGAGTGGTATTCGGAAAGAGTTAGAAGATTGTATTCAAAGTGTAAATGCGATTCAAACAGTACTTCAAGCCAATCTAAATACTTCTCTTCCAGAGTTCCAAAATAAACAAGAGATCTCCACATGGATCAAATCCATCAACTACTCCTTTATTTGGCAAGATCAAGATGGAGTTCGTCTTATTCAAGAGTTTAAAAAAGATATGACTGCATTTTGTGGAGATTTAGTTGATACATTACGTAGAATAAACAATGTTGCCCCCGAAGTGTATGCAACAAAGATGGATGATTCACTTTTACAAAAGATGGATGGATTTGTCAAGAGTCAAGGTGAAAAGATATTGGCCTATGCTACAAGTGAAAAGAGTCAATACGAGAGCATGGTATCAAATGTGGTGGCAACCAATCAAGAGATGAATCAAATGATAATGGAGATGATAAGTGGAAAGACGAAGATTGATTTAGATGCGATCTCCGCATATGATGTGAAGATGAAGAAGAGTGTTGAAACCATTGGATTACGTCGTAAAGAGTACAATACAAATATATCCACAATTCAAAATAAATACTCTTCATCCATACAAGAGATTCGCAAAGGCTCTTTATTCAATGACATACGAATAAAAAAACATATTCAACAAATTACATATGATATTCGTCAAATGATGAGTCGCAAACGTAATACATCAACAACAAAGTATGAACCAATGGATATGAATATAATGGCCGAAGCCGAACTTATGTTCGAAAGCTTTACATCGCAAATACCTTATCAAAACGTTTTACAACCCAATGATTATCTAAAATTACCACTTACGAAAAGCGTTGGAAATATCAACTTTATTCAAATGATGGTTCGCGGAAGCGTGGGTGATGAAGTATTAAACTTTTCTATCTCCATAGAAGGAAGAAATAGACCACTTTCATTTACTTATCCGATTGATAAAGGTTTGAGTATGATTGTACTTCCCATCGATGATGATAATTATATGAACTCCATGAAGATCGAATTGGGAAATCAAGACAAAAATCCAAATCGTGGCATCTCCATCTCATCACTCTCTTATAATGGAGTTGATATAATGAGTAAGATTGTAGATCCTTCAAAGGGAAATAATATGACAACATATGATAAGTTAGTAAAAGGAGAACTCTCATTCTCCGTTTCAAATACGTCGTATGTATATGATATCAGCAAAGAGAAGAATGAACGTTATGAAGTTATCAAAGGTGTTTGGTTTGACTCCTACTCATTTAAGAGCTCACCTCGCGATTTGGATGGAGAAATTCGTATCATGGGTATGTTTGAATCAAATTCATTATTATCAAATATTATAGCAAAAGTGAATAATTTTGATATTTCGGGTTCATATTTTATTGTCAATGGAACGTCGATTGAATTAGATAGCAACGGATTTACAAAAGTTCCATTTTCATTACAAATAGGAATTAACTTTGTTGAACTTTTAATGAAATTAAAATCACCCATTCAACGTAACTTTGCAACAATTACATTAAAGAGTGGAACTAAAACCGTTCGTAATGCCAAAAATATTCCGTTTGATACCAATACATCCGCATTATGGCGTTATAACTTTGAGAAGAGCTCGTACTTACCCATGGTTACTCTTCCAGGATATGATTCAAATCAAAGCTGTGCCCTTTATTGCGCGAATAAAAAGGAAGATATATTAAAGTTATCTCCACAAAGTTCAGGACGTGGTGTTTGTGTCAATGGAATCACATCGAAAGGAGATGTTGTCGGGTGTGACTTCCAAGAAGATCTCAAAGGAAAGAAGAGAAGAAAAAAGAAGAAGAAGAAGAGTGTAATGGTACAAGGAAAACCTACTGAAATTGAAGTGGATGACGATAATGAAGAGGAAGAAACACCTCTTCCTCCTGTTGCTCCGGTTGCTGTATCAGCTCCTGTTGCTCCGGTTGCTGTATCAGCTCCCGTTACCCCCGTTTCTGTGTCAGCTCCTGTTGCTGTATCAGCTCCCGTTGCTCCTAGTGTAAATAAAAAGTATGAAAAGGTGATGTGTAATTGTATTCCAGAGGGAATCGAATCTTTTTCAAATTACTCTTTTTTATAAAAAAGAAAAAAAAAATGATTTGAAAAGGATATAAAAAGAAGAGAAGAAAAAGAATGAAGTAGAATTGATAAAACTTTAAAGATGACAAAGAATCAAAAGGGTGGTAAGCACAAGCACATGAAGAAGAGCCCTGGCAATCGAAAGATTGACATGAACTCAATTCCGACTCCCGCCGATTACGGTGACGCTCCTGTTTATATTGGGCTCATCACCTCTGTACTTGGCGGATGTCGCTTTAAGATGCGTGCTATGAATTACGATAATATCCAAAGTTCAGAGACGATTGGTTGGCTGCGTTCGAGCAAGTGCCGTGGCCCTCGTGTAGTGGTTGGGACTGTAGTTCTGTATGCTCTTCGCGATTATGAGTCGAAGAGTCAAGAAGAGATGAAGGGAGATATTGAGTATGTATATCTTCCAGAAGAGATTGCCCTTCTGAAACAATTGGAGTTGATTCCCCATAATTATGAGAGTGCCGTAGATACATCGGGAGGAGGCGTAGGTGAAATGACCGAAGATGGTTTCACTTTCGTTCAAGGGGGTGGAGAGGATGTCGATATGGACGAACTATAAAGGGAACCGCTTCGGGCTCTTCGAGCTGGCCCTACGGGCTCCCTTTTGAACCCTCCCGCTATAAAATAATATACTCAACTATATCAATTTTATATAACACTTTTATTTTATTTTTAACATTATTCCCCGAACAATGTTAAAAAAATATTTTTTTCAATTCTTGAATCATTATAAGAAAACGCTTCGGTTTCTTATAAACTTCCCGCTAATTATTTATATAAAAAATAATGTAATTTATATAAAAAATAATGTAATTTGGTATATTATTTTATAGCGGGAGGGTTCAAAAGGGAGCCCGTAGGGCCAGCTCGAAGAGCCCGAAACGGTTCCCTTTATATATAGATGGTATCGCGAATATACTTCTTGATATCATCATTCCGCTTCTTCACTTCATCATTCTCCATATAAAGAGAGATTGCTCGTTTTACATCCTCTTCATGAATCTTCTTTACCAGCTCTTGTGACTTTCCAAAAATGCGTCGTGCATGAACGATCTTGGTTAAGTGCCAAAGATTCTCCATATCACCACCATTAAATTTAAATACTTCGCGATGTTTCTCAAAGAGAGCAAGAGGAATTGACTTATCCACATTATTCTCAAAAAATCCCCACTTCGAATCCTGAATCTTTTTGATATAAATCAATCGCAACTCTTCAGCATTATACTTATCCACTTCAAGACGGAACTTAAAGCGACGATGTAATCCAGGATTGTAGGCAAAGAAGGACTCCTCCAGCTGCTCTTTATATCCCGCAATGAAGACCACCGTATCTTTATTCTCTGTCAGATTTTGATTAATCGTATCAATACACTCCTTTGAGAAGGAGTCACGTCCTTCCGGATTTCCCAGAGCATACGCTTCATCAATAAAGAGAATTCCACCCTTTGCCTTGTTAAAGACATCTTGGGTCATCTTCGCAGTATGTCCGAGGAACTTTCCAATCAAATCACTTCTACGCGCCAATGTGAATTTATCTTTCTTTGCGATACCCAGACAGTAGTAGAGCTTTGCCAAAATTTTGGCAACTTCCGTCTTTCCACAACCCGGAGAGCCCGTAATCACCATATGATACATATCACGTAGCGCACTCTTCTCTTGATTCAACGTCTCCATCGTACACACATTAAGAGAAGCCTCCTCATCATCTCCGCTTCCACATGAACCACCTTTTGGAGGATTCCCAAAAGGAAGTACAATACGCGGCTTCTTCACCTCAGGTAGTACAGTAGGTGGCGGAAGAATCTCTTGATCTTCAATCTTTTGAAGGCGGAAGAAGAGAAGATCCATAATCATCGACTTTACATTCTTCATCCCAATCATATGATCCAACTCTTCCAGTACAGGAACACACTTGTGAAGAGCTTTCATCTGAATCACATAACGCTTGGGATCTTGCGGGTCATATGTTTTACCCAGATCAATCAGATCCTTCAATGTTTGAATCTCTTTATCAATCGGTGTCAGCTCAGATGCTTGAGTAAAGTAGTCATAAAAATCCTCTTCCTTCTTCCTCTTCTTCTTTTCCATCTCTTCACTCTCTTCCTCACCACCACCGCCTCCACCGCCACCGCCACCCTCACTATTCTTATGAAGTCCAAGAAGCGTAATCACGACGGGAGGAATATTTGGATAATCATCCAGAAAAGGGTCAAAGGGAGGATTCTCCTTCACAATCTTTTGACGACGAACTTGCTTCTTCTTCTCCTCTCCCTTCTTCTCCTCTCCTTTCTTCTCCTCTCCCTTCTTCTCCTCTGCTTTCTTCTCATCCCCTTTCTTCTCCTCCTCATCTCTTACAAAAGAGTAAACGCGATTACGATAAAATGGATTGCTTGGATGATTCCAAGAAAGATGACGATCTTCGGATGCTTTCTGTATTTTTTTAAAATCCAAATAATATTGTGAAGATTTATCCTTATCCTCTTCAGACTCTGACTCTGAAGCTGAAGCTAAAATGGTATTACGCTTCTTCTTTTCATCTTTTATCTCACGAACCTCCTTCTGAATCATGGAGATATGTGTTTGGACAAACTTCAACTCTTTATCCACTTCATCGATCGAACGCTTGCGATTATTGTTATTGTTGTTATTCATTTTGATAATTCGAAGTGAGGAGAGATTCTTCTCTTTCCTCTTCAAAATCACTTTTTTTATTTTATCTATATTTAGACTCTTTTTTCTATATTCATTTTGGAACGTGATCTTTTTTAAAAAGAAATATCTTATCTTATGAGTAGTAAGATCAAAAATGGATAAATTAAAAGAGTTAAATTTAAAAATTGAAAATTTACACAAAAAAAGTAACAAACGCTCACATCTTCACGATGAACTCAAAAAACAATCGATTAAAGATGAAAATCATGCTACTCTTCTTACAAAATATATTCTTTCACTTATCGAGAATATGGATGATTTAGTTAAAAACCATCATATCGAACAAGATGAGTATCAATCCAAATTGAAGAGTATTGAATCCATATATGATGAATCCCAAAAGGCAGAGTTATCCAAAAAGAAGGTGATTGAGCTCTATGTGGAGTTAAAGAAGATTCTTAAAAGTGTATCTTTCAAAGATTTAAAAGATAATATGGACTTCTTCTTTATTCATATGTACTCATCCACCTTTTACAAATCAATCTCCAAAGAGTACCAAGAGTATATTGATTTATATCAAACCTTCTTTACTCCTATTAGCTGTGAATACATATATGATGAGAAAGAGATAGAGAGTGTCAATAAGAATCTTCGTATTCAAAATAAAGAGTTACCCTATTACAAACTCAACTACTTAAAACAGAATACACTCGAAGAGAAGATTGAAGGTCTCACCCTTGTACTTCCCAATCCATCCAATAACACTCTTCTTCTCGTCAATGGTCTCTTTAAACATGATGCTTTTAACGTAATTAAAAAACATGCTCTCTTTCAACAGAAGAGTAAAAATATTGAGGATGATATTGAATATTTAGATATACCGAAGCAGTTCAAAAAATTATACATTACACAATTGAGTAGTCGCGACTTTATCTATCTCACCACGCGCGAAATCGCACAAATGTTAAAGTCGGATTATGATGAGTTTGTGATACTACGTAATAAGAACTTATCTCTTTTGGTAAAAGATTTTATGAAATCACCGATTGAGCGCCAGCGAAAGATTATTACACTCTTCTTATTATATGACTCCAGCACTCAATTTTCGGCACATGTAATTTATGATCTATTAAGTAGCCAAAATGTATATATTCATGGTGTTCCTATTTATGATTTGCTTTACCGTTCGCTTCACTGGAAAGTTCAATCACTCTTTAAACAAACAAAAAATCTTGAAAACGAAACCAAAAAGAAATTATCTAATTTACAAATTTCAGATATTCCCTATGATGTACGAATTGCGAATATGAATGCATCTGATTTTGTCAAATCAAAGGCACTTGAAAAGTTAAAAGAGATCAATGGTTCCAAAGATAATAGTGTAAAAGCACAACAGTGGTTAGATGGATTGTTAAAAATCCCTTTTGGAGTATATAAAGAGGAGAAGATTTTAAAGTACTTCAATGAGTTCCAAAGCAAAGTTCAAAATTATGTCGATATTAGCTCTTTTAAACTTCTCTCCTTTGATGAGTCCAAATTAGAAGGAAAGAATAATAAACTGTATGCTCTCTACCTTTCCGTCTTAAATCATTACAAAAATCAAATCGTTCATCACAGTGATAATGAGTATGAACTTTTTATTGAAGCGTGTAAAGAGTTATTAATCAAGAGCATCCTCTTTATTCCCCTCTTAAGCATGAATATGAAGTTTGAGTACAATCAAGAGAAGTATATTGCGTTAAAAGAGGAGATGAACCGCGAACACTTCTTATTAAAGAACGTTCAACACTACTTTGATGAAGAATTATTTGTCGATATAGAGTCCGAAACATATGATAATTTTAATATGGAGGTAGGAGCTCGACAAATTCGTCTTGGAAAAGAGCGAAGTGGTAGTGTCGATGTATCCAGTGATGAGATCCTAAAAGAGTTAAATATCGACCATTTAAGTGAGCGAAATCAAAAGATTATTTTACGTATGATTCAAAAGGAACAATTCCCCGACGAAAAGATCTTAGAAAAGTGTATTTCGGAATTATCACATATTCGCAAAATGAAGAGTGAGTTAATGGAAGGAAACTTTATCAATGAGTCCAATTTACAACTATTAGTGGAGAAACTCAACCTTTTAGAATCTTCGATTGTGGATGAAGAGGAGTATGAAGTGGATGAAGAGAGCGCAGTTGCTCCGGAAAACTCGCCATCTCTCGGCAATGATGTAAATAAAGAGTTCCGTCGCTTTATTCTCCGCAACTTCTATGAAGTCGATGCTTTAGTGGTGGATTGGATGGAGTTTAAAAAGAGCAAAAAAGAGTATATGAAGTATATCGATAAAACCTTAGATAAGTGCGTTCACGGACATTTAGAGTCCAAACAACAGATTAAACGTTTGGTCGGACAGATGATGAATAGTCGCAAAAAGAAGGGATTCTGTTTGGGTCTCCAAGGCCCACCCGGTGTAGGTAAGACCACCATCTGCCTCAATGGTCTGGCGAAATGTTTAATGGATGAGAGTGGAGAGACCCGTCCCATCATCTTCGTTCCCTTAGGTGGTAGTTCCAATGGTTCCACCTTAGAAGGTCATAATTATACTTATTTGGGATCCACGTGGGGAAAGATTGCGGATGCGTTAATGGAGGCAAAGTGTATGAATCCAATTATTTTTATCGATGAATTAGATAAGATTAGTAAGACAGAACATGGCCGTGAAATTGCGTCCATCTTAACACATATGACCGATCAAACTCAAAATAGTGAATTCTTTGATAAGTACTTTGCGTCGATTCCACTTGATTTATCCAAGGTCATCTTCATCTTCTCCTACAATGACCGAAATAATGTCGATAAGATCCTCTTAGACCGTATTCAAGAGGTAAAGATTAAACCATTAAGCAAACAAGATAAGGTGATTATCTCCAAGAATTATGTACTTCCCGAAATTTATAAGAGCACCGGCTTCTCCAAAGATGAGATCCACTTCCCCAGCAAACTTCTCTCCAATATTATTGAAAATTACACATATGAAGCAGGTGTTCGCAAATTAAGCGAATTACTCAACGATATTGTTCGTGAAATCAACTTGCGTCGAATTATGGGAGATGAGTTGGAGTATCCGATTCAAATCACCGAAGCATTAGTTGATGAAATTTTAGATGATAAGCCAAAGATGAGTTATGATAAAGTAATTGAAATGCCATTAGTCGGTGTCTCTTATGGTATGTATGCTTCCAGTGTGGGATATGGTGGCGGAATCTCAAAGATTCAAACTGTTTTTATTCCATCTTCGAATAAGAAGATTTCGATTCAAAAGGCAACGGGTTTGGCGGGTGATATGATGAAAGAGAGTTTCGATGTATGTATGTCGGTGGCATATAATCTGATTCCGGACGAGATCAAGAAGAGTTTAAGTGAACGGGAGGATAATGGAATCCACATCCACTTCAATGACTCATCGGTCAATAAAGACGGCCCGAGTGGCGGCCAAGCCATTACCCTCTCACTTGTCTCTCTCCTCACCAATACAAAGGTAAAGAATCGCGTAGCGATTACAGGAGAGATCAATTTACTTGGATTTGCGATGAAGATTGGAGGCGTCTACTCGAAGATTAATGGATCGATTCGCGCGGGTATTAATACTTTTATTATACCAAAAGAGAATAAAGAGGATATTATTCAAATGATTCGAAGTGAAAATCGTAATATTAAGAATTTAAAGGAGACCTATTTGAGTGAAGCCGTTCCACTTACCAAAACATCATCGTTCCTCAATCTGAACGACGCATCTCCCTTTACAAATCTTCAAAATGAAGTCGTACATGATGAGATTGAATTTGAAACATGTGAAGAGTATGAAGGAGTGGAGAAGACATATTATAAACATTGTGTCGTCTATTTAGTAGATAATATTCATCAAGTATTACAAATCGCACTTGTCGAACCATCCATTGCCTTCAAACCTCTTTATTAAACATTATTTTTTTGATATATTATTGATTTCAAATCAAATACTTTTGGTTTGAAAAATAAAAGTATAGAATAGAGTTATAAAAGTTGATTCTATGAAAATCAATTTTGTGTATATCAAGGTCTCTCTCCTTCTTCTCATTCTCTTCTTCATTCTTCTTATTCTTCTTCAAAAGAAGATATATATTGAATCCTTTTTAAATATTCAACATATTGAAGGCTCTATATCCCAAGAGAATCGAACTCGAGAGTTACCTAAAAATATTTTTATGTATTGGCATGAAGAGAAGATCTCAAATCCACTCGTTCAAGCAAATATAGAATATTTACAAAAGATACTCCCCAAAGAGTACTCACTCCGCATCTACAATGAAAAGAGTATTCAATCCGAAATGAATGAAAAAGAGTATCAACATATTCAAAAAAAGTCGAAACAACACTTTGCCGATTATGTTCGTATTCTATTATTAGAAAAGTATGGTGGATTTTGGTTAGATAGTACAATTCTGGTAAAAGATGTATCCTTTTTAGATGAAATTTGCAAACAATATCAAAAAGATCCATTTGATGTATTTCTCTTCGAGTACTCCATAAAAAATGGCGGAAGTGGAAGTGATGATAAATATTTCGAAAATTGGTTCATTGCTGCACCATCTCATAGTTTATTTATTCAAGAAATGTTTTCGGAATATAAAGAAGCCGTCGAAAAAGGCTTTCAAGAGTATAAAAAGAAGTTAACAAATGAAAATATTAACTTTCATGGTGTTTTTAGTGATGAGAAAGATGTTTATTTGATGCAACACGCAATTATTCGAAAACTGATTCGAACCAAGAAGTACAAAATTGCATACGACCATGCCGAAAAGTCAATGTTTCGGTTACAAGAAGAGTGTAAATGGAAAGATGATTGTCTCTTTGATAAAATGCTTCAAATCGACCAATATCCAGATGTATATGGTATTAAATTAGTAGGAGGTCAGCGCGATTATATATCAAAAGATAAGAGTGTCATGATTCCAACACTCTTTGATAAAATGCTTGAAAATACTTCTCATATCACTCACTCATAAACGTTTATAGATAAATCATAAATGATAAAATAATAAATGTTAATCTTATTCATAAATATAATTATTTATGAAGAATAATCATATTTATGAAGAAGTATAAAAAAATGATTTTGAAAGAGGTAGAAACCGTTTGGATATAAAAACATAATATCTCTATTTATAATATAGGTTTCAAAAGAAATGTCAAACCAAGAGCTTATGGAACAACATTTTGATTGGGAAAATGCGACTTGGGATGTATTGGATACCTATTTTAAGCAAGATCAAGTACTGATTAAACACCACATTGATTCATTTGACTACTTCCTTTCGTACCAGTTAGAGAATATTATTCACGAGAAGGAGTTCCAACTTCGCATCAATGACAAATCCACCTATAATGCGGAGAAGGATATGTATGGTCACTCCTATGTTGTCGAGTTTGGTCGCGTAGCCATTGCGAAGCCGGTCTTACAGGATGCGCCGCATAAGCCGATGTTTCCCAGTGAGGCGCGTATTCGCAAGCTTACCTACTCCAGTTCGCTTTATGTCGATATTCATCATAAGACATTGGTGACAAATATGGATACGGGAGAGGTTACGGAAATGCGTCATCCGGATATACTCAAATTCTCGCTTGGAAAGATGCCGATTATGATTGGTTCGAAGTTCTGTATTCTTTCGGAACAGTCCAATATGACAAAGGTGGAGATGGGTGAAGGAGAGTACGATTTGGGAGGATACTTTATTGTGAAAGGTTCGGAGAAGGTGATTGTCAATCATGAGCGCAAGTGTGAAAATCGCGCATACTGTTTTAAGAAGAAGCCGGGTTCGAAGGAGATTGAGGAGGTATCGATGAAGTCAAAGCATCCGGATATGCCAAAGAGTATCTCATCGATTCATATCAAGATGAAGGCAAAGGAGGAGACGTTGGGAGGACATGTGCTTCACTTCCGTGTAAAGAAGCTGAAGAAAGACCTTCCGGTAGTAATCATCTTCCGTGCCCTTGGTTATGAGAGCGACCAAGCCATTACAGAGCTGATTTCATATGATATTGAGAATGAGACGAATAAGCCACTGATTGACCTCTTCAAAGCGTCGATTGAGGAGTCGAAGCCGATTCAGACACAAGAGGAGGCTCTTGAGTATATTTCCAAGCATATGATGGGTATTCCGGCGTCAAAGACGGCAAAGTCGAAGCTTCGTTATACCTATGAGATTCTCTGTAATGAGCTCTTCCCGCACGTGGGAATGAATCCGATTAAGAAGGCGTACTATTTGGGATATATGATTCACAAGATGTTTAAGTGCCATCTGGGTCTTCTTCCATATGATGACCGAGACTCGTATATGAATAAGCGTATTGATACGACGGGTGAGCTAATGGCGCAACTCTTCCGCGATTACTTTGGACGCTTCTTTAAAGAGCTAAAGGGAGCGTGTGAAAAGGAGATGCTCCAAGGCCCTCAGCATATGTTGGAGCTGCCTCAAAACCTTCAAAACAAGCTGAAACCGAATGATATTGAGAGCGGAATTAAGTTTGCGCTGAGTACGGGAAATTGGGGTTTGAAGAGTTCGGCACAAATGCGAAAGGGCGTGGCACAGGTGCTCCAACGTGTGGCGTATTTGGGTACAATGTCGAACTTGCGTCGTATTGTCTCCGATTTGGATAAGAATGTGAAGATGACCGAGCCTCGTCAGCTTCATAACACACAATATGGTTTGATCTGTCCTTTTGAGACTCCCGAAGGTGCTAATATCGGTATTATCAACAATATGGCGCTTACTGCGTACATTACTGTACCGAGTGACTCCGCGGTAATCCTAAACTGTTTGGATGAGCTGGGTGTGAAGGCACTTGATTCGATGAAGCCGTATGATATTGCGTACTCGGTAAAGGTCTTTGTAAATGGAGATTGGTACGGTCAATCGTTCGACCCGCACTTCTTGACGAGCCGTCTTCGGGCAATGCGTCGGAATGGTGCGATTAACATCTATACGTCGATTGCTTGGCACATTTACAAGAGTGAGATTCACATTTGGACGGATAGTGGTCGCCTTTGCCGTCCTCTTTACATTGTGAAAGATAACAAGATTAGTATGAGTGATGCGATTGTGAAAGAGATGAAAGAGCAGAATCTGACATGGAAGGATCTGTTGGCGCGCCCTCTTCGAAATAAGAAGGGAGCAAGCATGGGATGTGCGGATTATGATGACTCTGATGCTATTCTGGAGTACGTGGATGTGGAAGAGATTGATACATGTATGATTGCGATGACGATTCACAATCTTGAGATTAATCATCCGAAGAATGATAGCTTCTATCGCTACACTCATTGCGAAATTCATCCGTCGATGATGTTGGGTGTTCTTACGGCAAATATTCCGTATGCGGAACACAATCCGGCTCCTCGTAACATGTTCCAAGCCGCGCAGTGTAAGCAAGCCATGGGTATTTACACGACGGCGTTTAAGAAGCGTATGGATACACTCTCGTATATTCTCCACTATCCTCAAAAGTCGCTGGTGAATACGATGAGTAGCAAGTATCTCCATAGTGAAGATATTCCAGCGGGTCAAACAGCGATTGTGGCAATTGCTTGTTATATGGGATACAATCAGGAGGATTCGCTCATCTTCAATCAAAGTTCGGTGGAGCGTGGTCTTTACAACTCGTCGCTTTATAAGACGTATATTGATGAGGAGAAGAAGAACCTCTCAACACTGGAGGAGGAGAAGTTCACGAAACCAGAGAAGTTCTATGCGAATGGTAAGTTGAAGACGGAGAAGATGAGCTTCGGCTCTTATGAGAAGCTTGATGCGGATGGTTTTGTCAAGGTGGGTTCTAAGGTCGATGGAAATGATATCATTATTGGTAAGGTTGTTCCCATCAAAGGAGCTGTAGAGGGTGAGCCAAAGTATCGCGATGCTTCGACGGCGCTTGCGGAGACCGAGTCGGGTATTGTGGATATGGTATATAAGAATCGGAATGGCGATGGCTATATGTTTGCGAAGGTACGGATTAAGAGTGATCGCGACCCAGAGTTGGGAGATAAATTCAGTTGCTACTGTAAAGATACTGAGATTTTGACGAAGAACAGAGGATGGATTTTTGTCAAAGAACTTACAAAGGATGATATGGTTGCTACTCTGGTTGATGGCAACAAACTGGTATATGAAAAACCATCTGAGGTAATGTCATATGATTTTGATGGAAATATGTATAGTATCAAATCAAATCAAGTTGAGCTTCTTGTCACTCCTAATCACCGTATGTGGATTGGAAACAGAGAAGGAAATAACTTTAAGATTAAGAGGGCTGATGAACTTTATGGAAAACGTGTTAAATACCAAAAGAATATTGAAGTATATGAGACAAATACAGATAATGATGTATTTACACTACCTGCTTACGAGAATTATCCTGAAAAGAAACTGGATATGAAGTCATTCTTGACTATCTTTGGTATTTGGATTGCGGAAGGATGGCTTTCATATAACTCTATTACATTCGCGACTCATAAAGAGAGGGTTAAAAACGCGCTAACCGAAGCTTGTGATAAACTTGGATATACAATGGTTAAGCGCAAAGAAGATAAAGATGATGAGATTTACAATAGATGGTATATTTCTGATAAACAGCTCGCTCAAGTATTCAAACCTATTTCCGGTGGCGCTATTCACAAGTATCTACCTGAATGGGTATGGGATCTTAATACGGAAAATTCCAAACACCTAATGGAATCAATGATACTTGGAGACGGACATTATATGGAAAATGGAACTGAAAGATATGATACTTCAAGTGTTTCTTTGGCAAATGATTTCCAAAGGTTGTGTTTCCATGCAGGATATTCAGCAAATCTATATCTGAAATATAGTGCTGGTAAAGAATCATATTGTGAAAGTCGCGATGAAGTGTTTAAATCACAATATGATGCGTATCGCCTTACAGTAGTTAAGAAGCAAAATAAACCGATTGTGAATAAAAATATTACGAAGACCGGTGAAAATAGGAATGATAGTTGGGTATATTACAACGAGAAAGTGTATTGTTGTTCTGTTACAAGCGGAATCGTATATGTACGAAAGAATGGAATTCCAGTATGGTCTGGAAATTCAAGGCATTAACTCCAGTGCTGAAAAACATCACTCGCGTCGAATTTTGGCTCTTCGATGCGGTAAAAGTTTGAACTCCAAACTGAGGAATAGTGATTCTTCAGATAGTCGGATGTTAGTGGATGGTCAAAAAGACCATCTGCGAGATTGCTTATAATGTCGGGGAAGCCCTTAGAGCATCTTCTACCAAGTTTTACAGGAAACTGTGAGATGGCCGCGTTAATAGCGCCGGGTAAGGTAAGAACGAAGATGATTGGGTAATCCGCGGGTAAAGTAGCTAAATGTCGTTTCTAATCTATATTAGACGATGAGACATATGCTACTCCCTCAGAGACCGCACGGCAATCGGTAGTGAATGAAGGACTCATCATCCGGACACTGCTTAAGATACAGTCCATCCCCTCTGCGAAAGCTTAGGGTAGTCGAGGGACAAAAGGGTACGATTGGTATGACACTTCGCCACGAGGATATGCCATATACCAAGGATGGAGTCGTTCCGGATGTGATTATGACTCCACATGCGTTGCCTAAACGCATGACAATCGGACAGTTTATTGAGTGTATCTTTGGAAAGGCGGGTATTATTGCGGGAAGTGAGTTCGATTCGACACCATTCCGGAAAGTCGAGATTGAGAAGATTGGTTCGATTATGGAGAGTCTTGGGTTTAGCGCATCGGGTTCAGAGGTGATGTATAATGGAAAGACAGGAAAACAGCTCGATACAAAGATCTTCATCGGACCGGTCTTCTATCACCGTCTGAAACATTTGTCACGAGAGAAGATTCATGGAAGAGCAACCGGCCCTTATCAACTTTTGGTAAGACAACCGGCGGAAGGAAGAAGTAGGGGAGGTGGATTGCGATTCGGTGAGATGGAAAGAGATTGTTTATTAAGTCACGGGGCTTCACAATTACTTAAAGAACGTATGTTTAACTGTTCGGATAAGTTTTACGTTTGGATTGATAAGAAAACAGGATTGGTATCACCTGTTAATCCAGAAAAGGGTATTTATAAGTCACTTTATAGTGAAAATACGACTGATTTTTCCAAGGTTCAAATTCCATACGCAACGCATTTGTTGATACAAGAGCTGAGGGCATGCTGTATCCAAATGAGGATTGAGGTATAAGTATCAAAAGTGTTTGCCATTTGAAAAAAATAAAAAATAAAAAATAAAAAATAAAAAATAAAAAATAAAAAATAAAAAAATAAATAAAAATATTTTATATCAATTTATGATTGATATAAAACAATATTAATAAAAAATAAAAAGTTATCTACATTTCATTAGTTATAAAAACCAATACTTTGTAATTTTTCTTTGCGTTCTTCACTTATTTTAGAATTTTTCTTTTGATCGTCGCACCAAAAAGCCAACAAACGCTCTTCATATTTCGTTTCATCTTTTGAATGAACCGGAAATCTCTTCTCCTTTTCCATAAATAATTTTAGCTTTTCAAACTTTTCATTCCACATTATCTCTTGTGAAAAACCCCAATCCCAATGAGGAATCTGTTCCAAAAGATATATTTTTTTGTCATTCATCTTTTTCCCTTTATATGTTTTTCGTTGTGTAACACACCATTCCGCCAGCTTCTTCTCTTCTTCATCTTTTGAAGACTTAATTGGGATCAAGCCCTCTTCATAGTAAGATTTTACTTTTTCATAATTCTCCATCCAACGACGTTCATTTACCTCTTCAAAACTCCAATACCAGCCAGGAATACTTTCAAGTTTCTCTTTTTGAATGGCTGTAAGTGGAGTGCGTCGATCGCTACGCATGCGACGAAGCCAGTTACCTAATTTGCTCTCTTCGCTCTCATCATTATGAAATTCTGGAAGACGTTTATTCTCTTCAACAAACACACAAACACTGTTATAATGTTCGTCCCAAAGAGATGAATCGATTTTTTTCGGCATTTTATCAAATCGTTTTATGATTTGATAAATAGAGAGAAGATATAAAAATAAGTTTTTGAAAAATCACTTTTTTGATTTTATTTATTATTTAACATTTTATATATATGAAGTACTTTACAATGTAAGAGACGGATATTTGGCATCCAACTTTGCCACCTTCTCTTGATCTGTATTGGGTCGAATGATAAGAAGAAATCGCAGTGTGGAATTATCGGTTGGATCCACATAACAAGGATAGTAGGTACGATTCTTCGAAGTATATGCTTTCGGAACCTTTTTGACTGCGTCGTGAAGAGAGACAATCGTTCTCTTACCATCCAGTGATGTCTCTTTAAAACCACATGAGTTCTCTCTTACTAAGAAATACTTGTATCCCAAAATTTTACATGCTTTATCAACAATACTCTCTTTATCATAAATGCGATAAAGACTTGTATCCACCACCTCCTCTTCAACAGCAGGTAGCGCCACAGCTTCCAGATTCGGAATATACTCTGGAGAGAGCATGGTCGGATCCGACGAAGTTATCTTTCCATTCTTCTTTGTAAATCCATTTGTTTGGTAAGAGTTCCTACCAAACGGATCACGATACGTCTCTTCATACTCTTCAATCGCTTTCATCGATGTTCGATACGGACCGGTCTTATGACCGTTTTCAATCGCATCTCTCCAATATCCCGTCATTCTCCCAGGCAAGCCTTGGATTTGAACGCTATTATCACGTTTTTTTGCACACAGCTCATGCGTGGCACCGATTCGAAGTTTCCAGCGATTGGGAATCAGATTTGCCCTACGGAAAAACCCTTTGACTCCCAATACAATGTGATTCGTCAAAGATTCTTTGAAGAACTCCTTAATCTCCTCTTCCGAGAGTCTATCTTCCGAAGTATGATTTCGGAAGATAACACCTTTTTTGATACACGCGTTTTGGACGATATTTTCCGATTTCGTATTGAGACGAACAATATGAACCCGATAATCATCTCCATAATGATTCAATATATCTTCTTGAATCCACTTTTCGGCTTTTGCGACCGTATTTAACGCATAATACTCTTGGATAATACCACGCTCTAAAAACTCGTAATGTCCGATATAAGATGACGGAATCGTCATTGTATAAAGTTGATGTAGCTCTCCCCATTGATATAGATCATAAAGCTCTTTCATCATCGTTGCGCTGATAAAGACAAATCGATTATTATGTTCGTTCATATGCTTTACATCTAAAACGCCTGCCTCTTTCAAAACATTTTGAAGAACTTGGTCGGGTTTATCACCTGAATCAATTTCATCAATAATAATGAGTCCATTCATTAAACCCGTCAAATCGTCCTTGGTGAAACTCTTAATATTTGACTTGGCTAATTTGCCATGGTGAAAAATACTCTTTGCCATAAAAGCCGGTGCTTTCTCAATCATATCCTTCTCCCATCCGACATTACTCATTCCTGTAATAATGCGTACATTTTCTGGATTCACTGTAAAATTATCATCAATATGTGTTGTTAAAAGTTTCACGATCTCAATCATCAACCCATCGGCACCCACCTTTGTCTTCTTTTGAATACTAACCACGCGACGATTGTTTTTATAAAAGAGATCCACAATATTCATGGCATCTTCCATTTGATTGGGGAAGATATACTCTTCGGTTGCTTTATCATCACCTTTGAGAAAGCGGAGACGATTTTCAGCTCTCTTCGCTTCATAAGCTTTGAGAACATATTCTCGCTGGGCGGAGATCTCTTGGGGAGTCATTTTTGTATTCTTCTTGGAGTACGGAGAAGAAGATATAAAGTCAAAAAATAAATCACTTTTTTGATTTTGTAGATAAAATAAAATAATAAGTAAAATCAAAAAAGTGATTCTTTCTTCCGTTCCTCTTCACTCTTCCCTATATCTCTCATATACTTTCAAAGATCCATTTCAAAGATGGAGTTCGCACCCACAATTATCAACGAAAAGAATCCGATTATCATTCGGATCCCCTTTCCATATGACCGTACTTCCCATCAAAAAGCGCGGGAAGTTTGGGCGAAAGTTCAAGAGAAGTACAAGAGTAAGGAGGATACGCCACCATGTGAGTTGGTGTATGCTTCTCAAAAGAAGTTAATTCACACGATTCAACGAAATTCGCGTTGTACTCTTTGTAGGCTTGCTCTCGGAGGCAATGGAATTTACTTTCCCGTTGAAAATGACCTCATTATCCCGTATCCGTGTTGTGAAGCGTGTTGTGAAAGCAAGACGGGAGAGAAGTTTGTGTATGTAGGGAAGTTTATTCGTCGTCTTCGGTACTATACGTGGAAGATGGTAATCGGTGCCAACTTAGCGGATTATTATTATCAGCAAGTATTGAAAGAGGAGGAGAAGGCTATTTCGGAAATAGTCAAGAAGACGAATGAACCTACTTTGGAGGAGAAGGCGATAGAACCTATTTTGGAGGAGAAGAGTCCTCGCTACTCATTTGAATTTTCACCTTATACGATAGATACTTCTGGATTGACTCTTCCGTGTGAAGAGAAGAAGAACAAGAATGACTTCTTTAGAGACGTGCGTTTTTGGTTGCTCTCGTTCTTTATTTTTTCTGGCTTTTCCCTTTCGTTCTTCTTTGTTCGGGTGTAACCACCGGATACCGATAATCGACCCATCCGGCAATGGGAACTTCAAAGACTGGAGAGATACCATATCCAAATTTGATGGATGTCACTTTGTATCCGAGAAGTTTAAGGAGGGTCATGGCTTGACTTGAGGTATGTCCGACGTAACAGATGAGGAAGATCCGCTTCTTTCGAGGCAGTTTTTTGAGATTTTCAGGTTGAAAGAGATCTAACCAGAAGATGTTGTGAGCCCCGCGAATGTGAAAGTTGCGAAACTCTTCAGGTTTTCGTAAGTCGAGTAGATAAATCGATTTGTACTTTTCCGGTTTTGTATAGTACTTATGATAAAAGTCATAAGGAGTGATATAGTTCCAATCGTCTTTTGTCTCTTCCATATATCTTTGGAAGAGTGGTAATAGATCCATACTCTTCTCTTTTATATCTTTCATTTTATCTTTTATTTTATCTTTTTATCTACTTCTATCATAGAGCTCGATAAAAATGACGACTCACCCAATGGGTTCGCTGCTACTTTCTGATTCCTCACGTGTGAGGGAGTCAAGAAAATTGAAAACGTGTGCTACCTGTTCGACGAAGCCGTTGAAAAAGGGTATTTATAAAGCCGTATTACAAAGTTTCGTCCGTAAGAACCTTCCTAAAAGTACAAAGCCGTATCACTCGACAAATGGGACTTATCGCATTGAGATGGAGGGATTAAAGCCAAATCGCACCATCTTTTACTTTGGAGCACAGTCTCGCGACTTCCGGAAATCGATTCAAGGGCGGAATGTTGCGTATGGAAAGTTATCGAATCGCGGTGTTGTGAAGAGTGATAGTAAAGGATGTGCTACCTTTTACCTTTCGTGTCCTCAAATTTACAAAGAGCCCATTCATCAACGTATTTATCGGAGACACTTCCACTTTCTCTATTACAACTCCAAAAAAATGGATTGGAATACTCAACTTTACACGCATCAGATTTTATGCGATATTCATCAAAAAGATGTTATGAAGTATATGAAGGATAAGCGTGTGAAGATTGTGGATGCTTTACCACGCAAGTATTATCAGGAGAAGCATATCAAAAGTGCGTACAATATTCCGCATAATCAAAAAATAGTACCCAGTAAAGTACGTAAAATGCTGGGGTCAAATAAGAGTGTTCCGATTATTGTCTATTGTTATAGTGCGAAGTGTAATGCGGCAAAGAAAGTATGTAAAAAGTTGGAGCAGTTAGGATATCATAATCTTCTTCATTATGTGGATGGAATTTCAAAGTGGCGCGGAAGAGTGGAAAAAATATAAGTTCATAGAGTAGATAAAAGAGAAAACGTTTTGAAAATGAGTTATGAAAAAGTGATTATACTCTTATTGTGTATTATCATTGCGCTCTTCCTTCTTCCCTTCTTCTTCCCTCCCAAGCGTCGTGAAGAGAAGAGTGATGATGAAAACGTACAATATATCCTCCCTTATTGGAATTATCCAACCCGAGGCTACTATTATGACGATTACTACTACGATTTACCATGGTACTATCGCCCGTATTATTGGTACGGTGGATGGGGTGGAAGCTATCATCATCACGATCACGACCATCATTGGCCGAAGGATGGAGATCATCGTCCTCCCAAGCCATCCCCTCCTTCTCCTCCTTCTCCTCCTTCCCCCCCTTCTCCCCCTTCTCCTCCTTCTCCCCCTTCTCCTCCTTCTCCCCCTTCTCCACCTACACCTCCCTCGTCGGGAACTCCGACTCTTCCAGGAGTTCAACCACCCATAGCAATTCAGCCGATAGGTGGAGGTGGAAGTATGCCAATGGGAGGTCATATCGGTCATATCGGTAGTGGAGGTGGAGGTGGAAGTATGCCAATGGGAGGTCATATCGGTAGTGGAAGTGGCGGAGGTAGAGCCCACTTTACGAATCAAGAGCCTGGAGAGCAGATCCGTTTAGATCTGGATGATAATATAGAAGATTCGATTAAAGTTGCTTTACGAAAGGGTGAAGATGCGATTTTAGCAAAAGAAGATATGCAAAATGTAGAGCTTGAGAAGGTGATTCAAACGGAGTCATAAAAGAGAGTATTGAATACAATTTATATAAAACAGTTATTTTATATAAAAGTGAAGAAAAATGATTTTTGATTTAGGTTATATTAGAAGCAAGTGTAAAATATTATAAGTTAAGACAACCTTCTCGGGAGTTTGGAAAATTATCACACGTGAAGAAGAGAACAGGAAGTCGTCATCCATGGTTCAAAATTGGATCCACTTAAAAAACAATCAAATTACAAAATCATGCCAAAATAAAAGGATCCTTCGTATATTTAAAAATAGTGAAGTACTCTTCTATGGAGATTATGATCTTGATATTTATATTGGTACAAAGCATGATTATGAATCGCTCGAATCTGTTATTTATAAAGTTATATCTAAAAGTGATGGATGGATTAATAATCATAATGTAACAGAAGCTAAACTGTATGATAATGTAAATTTACTACATTATATAAATAAGTGTGGTGATATTCCATATAAAGAATTTACAAAAATGTTTCCTCGTAAAGAAGATTATAATGTAATAAAGGGATTAAAATTAAGAGATGATGGTAATTTTTTAATATATGGTTGTGAAACAACACGTTTTTATTATGTAATATGTTTTGCAACAAGTTAAAATCAAAAAAAATAAATAAAATGAAAAAGAATTAAAAAATGAAAAAAGAATTAAAAAATGAAAAAAGAATTAAAAAATGAAAAAAAGAATTTAAAATAAATTTAAAATTAAAACTAAAATGTAAAAATAAATTTAAAAAAAATAAATGTAAAATAATATAATCATGATATGGTATAATATATAATAAATGTTATAAATATTGATATTACCATATTTTTAAAAGTCCTAAAAATTCGACTTACTTTTAATCACTTTAATCAAAAATACCCAAAGAAATTGTTTAAATTTGTTTAGAATTGTTTAAATTTGTTTAAAAACGTTTGTCGAACATTACTGAGTATTTTACTTTTAAAGCACTTGTATTATTTTTTATTAATAAATATGGTAAGGAGTTATATATACTTAATCAAAATAGTTAAAAAACTCAAATTAATTCCATTAATTGATTTAATCAAAACGAACAATTCTGTGTTTTCATCTTTGCAAATTGGCAAAAATAATCGGCTCGGGTCATCTTGATCGGGGAGGAGCATTTTCTCGGACTTAAAAAGATGAAAACACAGAATTGTTCGTTTTGATTAAATCAATTAATTGAATTAATTTGAATTATTTTATTATTTTGATTAAACATTAAAATATTATTACCATATTCATTAATAAAAAAAAATAAACATTAAATATTTTAATTATTCTCAGTAATCGCCGACAAACGTTTTTAAACGTTTTTAAACAATTATAAACAACTTTAAACATATTTTTTGGTATTTTTGATTAAATTACTTTAAAAATAAAAATCTCAGTCATAATTGTAAAAGTAATAGAATCATATATTCATACCATAATATGGTAGTAAATATTATATTTTTAAAAAACTGAAAAAAATAATACATAAATAAAAATGTAATTCGTTCGATATAAAGAGATATTTTGTAAAATAAAAATAGAGAAATTCAAATTTTTATTTAATTTTTTATTCAAATTTTAAAAATGGAGAATCAAAATACGGAAGTTTATATTTGTCATTATTGTGTGGATTATATTACTCCATTTAAAATGTCAATGAAACGTCATTTTAATCGTAAGAGAGAGTGTCAATGTATGAATTTAATACCATATGAAAATTCAAAAATATTAAGTTTATCCAAAATATTTATCTTCTCTTTTGATTATACAAAATTATTAAAAGATGACTTTTTATATATTATTAAAAATTTTAATTGTTATAAAAATTATATTGATAAAAATTTTCATCAAATCGTGCCTCCTAAAAATGATTTTTTAGACACAATTATGAAAGATAAAGTAGGAAAGTGTAAAAAAACATCTATATCAATATATGATATAATGAATAATGTTAATCATGAGTCCAGTGATGAATCAGAATATGATGAATGCGATAATCATGAAGAGAATTTAACAGACGAAGAGAAGTTTAAAAAGTTGTATTACCATGAAGAGAAGGATAAGTATATATGTGATCGATGTGAAAAGGAGTATACATCCAAACAGAATTTAATTAAACATTTAAAGAATCCGAAGTCATGTGAATTAAAGGTTCAGATCAACCAAATTATGGAAGAGAGTCTTAAAATCGCCGAAATACGAAGAGAGAAGGAGCGAAAAGAGCGCGAAGCGTTGGAGGCGCATTTGGTAAAAGGTGGAAAAGACGGGCAAGCTTCGCTACAAAATTTCCAAAATATCCAAAATAACATTCAAAATATCAATAATAATAACAACAATACTCATCACAATACCTATAACTTTGCGATTAAAGATTTCGTTCATGAGAGTTATGATTTAACGCATATTAAGGACTCTTTTTATCAGCAGAAGGACTTCTTTATTTACCCGAACTTTTTGCGAATGATTATGGAGAATAAGAAGAATCAGAACATCTTTTTTGCGAATAATGAGGCAATTATTTATAGTGACAATGAGTTAAATAAGATGAGTAGTGATAAAGCGGGATATTTGGTATTGGATAAGTTGAGTCAATCGTTTAATCAGTTGATGAATAAACAGGATGAAGAGGTTCGTGATTTTTTCGCTTTTATTACGAAGTATTTCAATGTATTAAAAGGACAGTATAAACATGATACGATCTTTAAGGATTATGATGTGGATGAGCGTCGATTTGTCTATACTTCGAATAGTGGAATGTTTCGAAGTCGAGACAAGTACTTATCCAAGATTGTATCCATTATTAATCAAAATAGCAATAATGTTCGTCAAAACCTGAATATAAAGGGAGATGAGATTAAAGATATTCCGTTGGTAAATCCGAGTATTGAAGATTTTGCTTCGGCGCGTATGCGGTATCGTGATTTGAAAGACAAATAGTGGGAACCGTCTTGCGGTTCCCACTACCCCTCCCCGCTAAGTAAATACCTGTTCTTACACTTGGTATTAAAAGTCTTTGCCGTTCCATAAATATATGTCTCCATATATTTATTGTGATTTTCGATTAAATAAAAATAATAGAATATCGTGTTTTTAAGAGATTTGAATGTGTATATGGGGATCTGGGTTAGAGTGGTAAGTTATTTTCTTGTAAATATTGTAAGAATGCGTAATTATTGACAAATGTGCGTGTAGTGAGTGGGGAGCAGCAAACGTCGAGGTTATTTTCAATATTATACTTTGCGCGTTTAAGTTTGAGGAGGAGACCGAGGGCAATGGCGCTTACATAGCGGAGGTAGGATTGGTCGGGTGATGGGCTCCAGTGTTGGATCATATATTTATATAATTCGACTTGTTGGCTGAAGTTGAGTGTTGTTTGGGAGATGCTATTTTCGACGTTATATTGGGTATTCCATGGGAATGTGTAGAAGCAGCCGCACTTCTTTTCGTAGTTGAGTTGGTTGGCGCGTTTGAGGGTGCTATTCATGCCGGCGAATTGGAGGGCGAGTTGTGGGTTATTTTCGAAGTAAGTGAGGATGGCGGCGCTGTTGCGGGCGATGACGTCGGTGTAGATGACGGCGGGGATGGCTAAGCGGTCGAGGTCAGCTACGGAGGTATAGACGATGATGGATGACATTTTCGGACTTTACTATGATTACTACTATTATCTATATATTTTTTGTTTGATTCTGTCTAAATAAATCTTATAGAAGAGTAGAGAAGAGATGGATGGTACGACGAGCTACTCAAAGTTTGAGGATTTGAATATTGGGAAAAATGATACAAGCCAAAATGAATTAACGACGATCTTAAAAGATAAGTATACACTTACTTATTCGGATTATGAGAAGCAGAAGATTGCGGAGCAATATAATAAGTTGTATCTTCAGAGTAAAGAGGAGAATGAGGCGCGAAATCGGTTAAAGGTGAATAAGAAGATCTACAATCTCTCTTTAAAGGAGCTTGTTTCAAACGCGTCGCTTGTGTATATGAATGTATTGAATGAGTTGATTATCTTCTTTACCAATCCAGCCGAAAAGAAGGATTGGAACGCATTTGCGCACATCTTTGTGAAGAGTGAGAATATGATTTATATTGGGCTTTTATTGGTAATGGTTGCTTTCGCATTATGGTTAATCCAAGTAACCGAATAATCGTATAACGTAAATAATTTTGAAAAAAAATGATAGATTGGATGTCTTATTTATGGTTGTACTATGATTTGAGTACGACCCTGTCTGTCCGTCCTTACCTTGCCTCTTTTGGTTTGGTTAGTACGTGATTTTATTGACTGGGAAAAAGCTTACGTTTATCGTTTTACGGTGTGCAATGATCTTTGACGACGGTTGCTGGCCTTCGAGGGACGAGATGGTCGCCTACTTTGGGCGGCTTGAGGAAGAGGCCGATATGCTTGACCGCGCTGCGGAGGCGGATGCTCGCCTACGGGAGGAGTGTCTCATCGACAGGATGGCATCGATCTTCGGGAAGAAGGGGGAGAGCGCTGCGAAGCGTTTTTGCGCCCGGCACATCTTCATGATGGATCCTGAGAAGGCATTGGCTGCGGCCGTCGCCATTTCGTGGAAACTCTTCATTAGCAAGGTCGAGTACTTGCTGAAGGAGGGGAACTTCCACAACGCGGCGTGGTGCTACTACAAGCACATGCCGAAGTACGCCAACCGGCAGGAGTTGCCGGACTACGGCTTCGAGGAGTGGCTGGGGGCGCGCCCGGGATTGGACGACTTCATTTCGTTCGAGCCCGAGATTGCCCCCGCCTTCTGGCACTTCCTGCGCGAGCGGGCGACCTTACCGAAGACGAAGGAGGAGGAGAACAAGCGCCGGCTGGTGAGGCTGGCGGCGTTGTAGGTGGTTTTGTGGAGGGCGTGTTCTGCGTGGTTCTATAAAAAAACAAAAAAAAACAAAAAAAAAACAAAAAAAAAAACAAAAAAAAAATAAATAATAAAATCATAAATAAACATTATATATTACATACTTTGTATGATTTAAAAAAATGACTCATAGAGCATTTTTTATTCATTTGTCAGAGGAAATAAAAATGACTCATAGAGCATTTTTTTAAATGATACTTCGTATCATTTAAAAAAATGCCAGATATAACTTTTTACTTTTGTTTGTACTATGATTTGAGTACTATCTCCCCACCCCGTACAACTACACCTTTTGGGTATAGTTTTTACGTGGCTTGTGAGGTTGAAAAAGCTTACGTTCATCGACTTTCGACTTTCTACTTGCGATTATTTGTGATGTCACACAGTGAGCTTTGGGACGATTGGGGATTCCGCGAGGAGGATGACTACGAGTGCGAACGGTTCGATGCGGCGGAAGTGGAGACGGCGGCGACGGAGCTCTTCCTTAAGAAGGGCTATGACGCCGCGCTACATTACTGCCGCGACAATGCGACGCTCTCCTACCACAAGTGTGCGACTTACGAGGAGCTGATGCTTCGCGTGATTCGCAAGTGTTGGGATGATTTCGTCCGAGAGTTCGTTTGCCACAATCGTTCAAGACGTGCGAGGATTCAAACCTGTGTGCGAAACCATTGCATTGGGGCTGTGGGAGAGTGGTTTCCCGCGGACGGCCGTGTTTGGTACGATAGCTACAAGAGCAGGGTGTCGAAATACATCCCGTTTCTGGAGCAGTTGTACTTGTACGGTCTTGAGGAGCCTACGACGGGTGATATGTTTCCAGAGATCTTCTACGAGTACTTGTGGAGGCAGAGCTCTGGGAACAGGCGGCGACGCTTCGTGCGGAAACATTTCGGAATTTTCTGAGGTGTATGTGATGTGTGTATGTCTCTTTTGTTGTTGTTCGCATATAAAAAAAAAGAAAAACAAAAAACACCCTTCGGGGTTCATAAATAAAAACAAAAAATGATAAAACCATATATTATTTTTTATAACTTTTGAAATGATGTTAAAATGCGCTTGTAAAAGCACGTTTTTTAATGATACGAAGTATCATTAAAAAATGACTCATAGAGCATTTTTTCCTCTATTAGAGGAAAAAAAAATGACGGATAAGAAATGTTATAATGAGTGGAAGGAAAAAAGCAAATAAGAACACCCCTACGACTACCCCTCCCCTTGTGGTTGGGCTTAATTTATTGGTTTTAGAAACTTTTGCAATACGATGACAACTTCAACGAGTGAAAATCGTGTGGTTCGCGAACGTTCAATAGCAGAGAAAGAGCTTTATGCGGTGGGTAGATTACGTGTATCTTTGGAGAGAGTCCGTAGCTGGCGCTACGGCGGAGCCAGGAACGACGAAGAGTACGGTATGGCGCTTTACGTATATGAGTACGTAGAGAAACCGGGATGGTTGCAAGCAAGACGCGCTACGCAGGGGTGGTAATGGCTGCGTGATGTGTGTGCGTGATGTGTGTATGTCTCTTTTGTTGTTGTTCGCATATAAAAAAAAAGAAAAACAAAAAACGCCCTTCGGGTATTATAAAATATTATCAATTCATAATAAATAGTTATTATTATGAATATTATCATAAATCAATTGTTATACAGCCATAACTCCTTGAATGGCATCATGACTTTCGTATCCCATAATAACAAAATCATCAACTTTATAATCTTCAACACTCTTTTGACCACGCTTTTTGATCTCTACTTTGGGGAAGCAGTAAGGCGTGCGTTTTAGCTGCTCTTTGACTTGTGCTACATGATTTTGATAAATGTGTGTATCACCGATGGAAATGATGATTTCGTCGGCTACGAGTCCGGTTAAGTGAGCGAAGAGATGAGTCATAAGTGCTGTGCTACAAATATTAAAGGGTAAACCGAGGAATGTATCACACGAGCGTTGGTACATGGAACATGAGAGTTTCCCGTGATAAACGCGGAATTGATATGTCATATGGCAAGGGGGGAGTGCCATCTTCTCTAAATCGACTGGATTCCAGAGATTGATGAGAATCCGTCGGCTATTGGGATCTTCGCGGAGAAGATAGAGTACCTCTTCGACTTGATCCACACCGCCTTCTACAACCACGCGATGCCCGCTCTCATCCATCACCCACTTTCCGCCAAAGTGTCTGAATTGATGTCCGTAGATAGGACCGCCTTCACCTTCGGCATAATCGGTAAGCCCCAATTTGTCAAGAAATGCGCGAGAGGTGTTTCCTTTCCATATGTTGACTCCCTTCTCTTCGAGTGTTTTGGAGTCGCTCTCACCGCGAAGGAACCAGAGCAACTCTTCAATGACGCCACGCGCAAACATCTTTTTGGTGGTAAGGAGTGGTAAAGTCCCCCCTTTAAGAGAGAAGCGAATTTGATTTCCGAAGGTGGAGATGGTACCTACACCGGTGCGATCATTACAAACCGTGCCATCGTGGAGTACATTATAAATGAGTTGTAAATAGTTTCGTTCGTCATTTTCGAAGTTATATCCAAGGACGTCTAATCCATCATAAATGCGATATTCATTTCCACTTTCCGACGACTTTCGCACGCTTCGTAGATGCCAGCAGTCGTTGTAGAGGTGGGAGCATCCTTTGAGGGAATCGATATTATTGGTTTTGACGCTCTTTTGGAATGCTTTGTGGAAAGGAAAGTAGGTAATCTTCTTCTCTTTGAGTGAGTTCATATCTATTTTAACACCCATTTTGGTGATATACATATGTTGAATGTAGTAATCATACATATACTTTTCAAAGAATTCATTAAAGATGGCTCCACCGCCGATGATGAAGGCATTTTGGACGAAGAGGGAGAGACGGTAGTCCAAGTGAAGAATTTTGAGGGCGTCTCCCAGGGAGGCGACATGGTAATGAAGTTGATCTTCATTAAATTCAAATCCTTCTGCTTTCACTTCAGAATCCCTATCGATGATAAAGTTGTATCTTCCGGGTAAGTACTTACCGATGGAGCGAAAGGTATTGTAACCCATGACTACAGCGTTCTTCATCTCATAATCGGATTCAGAGCCGTTATTTTTGGAAACGCGAGTAGTAACTTCACGAAAATGCGCCATATCTTCAGGACACTTCCATGGAAGTTCATTATCTACACCGCATATAAAGTTATTTGCATAAGCGGCAATGATGTGAAAGAATACCATTTTATTCTCTTTACTTGCTTCTCTCTTCTCTCTCTTTTACTTTTTTCTCTTCTATATTGAAGATAGAAAAAGATAAGTGTAAAAAAACGAGAAAGTAAAATTGATTTACGTTATTGTTTTTATGATAATATGGAAGATAGAACAAAATCGATGAGCGTAAATAATCTAAAAAAATGATTTTTGAAGAAATATAAAGTATAAAAAGGAGAAGAGAAGAAAAAACAGATACTCTTTTTATTCATTTGAACGAACAGAAGAGACAAAATGGAGGTATATTCAGAGGAGATTTTGAAGGCTTATATGTATAAGTTTGAGCACATGGAGACACTCCCTGAGGAGTACTCTCTTCGTCCATCTATGAATCCGCGTCGTGCGGATAATCCAACATGGAAGGCGTTGAAGATTATTATGGATACGCCGATGGCGTACATGATGATTGGAGATTGTTCGACTTACAACTTTTATCTCTACAATTCGCGAAAACATGGTCTTTTGATTGTGTATCGCGGCGTCTTTTCGAGTTCCATTGGATTTTATCCTACGACTCGAGAGAATGTAGCAAAGCAGGTGGAGCGAAATCGAATGAGTGTGGATGAGTATATGCGCCGTGTGGCGTATGAGTATGAGCCTCTTCTTCGGAACTCGCCCAGACCCGACTTCCCGATTGTCGTTTTCAATGTGAATCGTATGGAGTTAGAGAGTTTTCTCGTAGCATCGACGATTGATTTGTTTGAGAAGGAGCAGCGCTTTTCTTTTCGGTTGGGCTCTTCCAGTGGCTATGACTTTTATCTGACGCGTGTTTTGACGTATCGGATGGGTAGGCGCGTGGAGTACTTAATGATGGTTTATCACAATCCGAATGTAGATGAGGATTCCCATGAGAATGAGTATGGAGGATTTGAAGTAACGCGTGAGGAGCTTGAGGAGTACTTGATGTAATCCTCTTTTTTACTTTTTATGTATATTTATGTATATTTATGTATATTTATGTATATTTATGTATATTTATGTATATTTATGTATATTTACATTTTCATTTACGTAGTTAAAAATAAACAACTTATAAAAAAATAAAAAAGAACGTAAAAGAGTATAAAAGAGTATAAAAATTTGATTTTTGGAAGAGCTTATTGTATCATTTATAAAGAAAATATCAAAACGAAATATGGATGAACTACTACTTCGTATTGAGTCTGGAAAGAAGAAGAGTTTACATCAAATGGGTGTTCCACTGATACCCGATTTTGGTAGACGCACGATTCATCCGGCGCATTATGCGTTGATTGAGTATGTACTTGAAACACCTGGAAATTATATTCAAGTATGTTCGACATATGAAATTGATTTTTATGTTGGAAATTCGACGATTCATGGTATTATTATGATTTATCAATATAAGAATATGGATGAAAATGGATGGTATACAATCTATCCGCGGTGGTTACTTCAACGATGTAGCTAAGAGGAACTCTTTTGTGAAGTATAAATAGATCGAATCGATTTATTTATATCAACTTATATCAATTTATAATGCAAGTATTTTTACTCATCACTTTTGATAATGATGGGTTCTCCGCCACTACCAACGAATGTTTTGAGTAGAGCTTTCATCTGTTTGATGCCGCCTGCTTTTGTGATATCAACATTTTTAATTCCCAATTTGGTAAGAGCCGATTGGTTAATCTGTTCGCTCTTTAAGCCGCTATCGACAATCTTTTGAAGTAATGAGTTGATAAGCTCTTCGTCTCCTTTTCCCTCGTCATCACCGTTCTCTTCCACCTTCTGTTTTTTAGAAACTTTAACTTCACCACCATACTTTTCAATCATGCTCTTGACATAGCTCATTTGGCTACTTGTGCGTTTAAAGCGCTCTTTATATTGATTTTCATAAAAGATAATCTGTTTTCGATCCTTTTCGAGCATATCAAACTCTTCATTGACACTCTTATTTAGCATATCGATCATCTTTATGAGATCTTCATTCCCCTCTTCACCGCCGCCATCCAGCATCTTACTCTTCTGAATCAACTCTTCCAGTACGAAGATTCCGTATTGAATCATTTCGATATTATTCTTTACATTGGATATATATAAAGTGGGAATACCGTAATGATATACAATATTAAAGCATCGCGAATTGATATTGGCGTTGTGGAGAGAGTATAAGATGGCGCCATTGATCTTTCCATTTTTGGAGGATACTTCGATATCATAGACGAACTTTTGTCGATCCACGTTGGAGAGGAGATTGACATTCTTCACTTCGACCAAAATGTTGTACTTTCCATCCAAAGAGCTCATAAAGAGGTCGCTCATGGATGCGTTATTTTTGGATGTATTAACGACGTTGTAATTGGGGAAGTGGGATGCTAAATATTGAGAGACGATATTTTCGCCGACGGCTCCTTTTTGAGCGCTGGATGCGCCGACGTAGGAGTTGAAGGATTGAATCTCTTGGAGGAGTCCGAGTACTTTGGTATTAAGATCTTCGATGGATTGATTTTGTTTGGAGTTCATGAGTATATGTAGCTTCTCATCTTTGTTTCGAATCTCTTCTTTGAGGTATTCGATTTCGCGATCGCGTTGAGAACGTCCCTTTTCGAGCCACTCGTTAATAGACTCATTTTCGCTTCTCTTCTCCTCTTTGATGCGTTGTTGGAGGGCAGAATAATCATCTTCTAATTTCCGGACTCTCTTCGTGTGCTCCTCTTCAAGTCGTTTAATCTTTTCGGATTGGTCTTTGAGGAGTGCCAACTTTTCAATCTGTTGATATACTTCGATGCCATACTCCAGGATCTTCTCGGCATGTTTTTCAAAATCGGTGGGAAGAGAAATCTCTTTGGTAAGTTGTATGGTAACGGACTTTACCATTTTTATAGAAATGGATATCTTTATACTTCTCTTCTGCTCTTCTCTTTTAAGTCCAGAAGTTTAGAAGATATAGAGGAGAATGAAGTATAAAATAGAAAGAGATATCTTATTGAAAATGGATAAAATGAAGGTGAAGTATGGTAAAAATGCGGCAGAAAATTGGCGTATTTATGAAGTGGCGGATGAGGAGGATATGTGGTTTCATGTGGATGATGAACCATCTGCACATGTGATATTGGAGGATCCTTACACAACTTTCCGGGCACCTTCCTGTAGGACGGCTCGGAAAGTAGCAGCGCTTCTGTTAGAGGAGTCGTCATATATGTGTGAAGAGGAGGCGTTTAATGCGTGTGCGCGTTTATGTGTGGAGCGAACGCCGAAGTTGCGAGAAAGGGAGAACGTAAAGGTGATTTATACGAAGATCGGTAATTTGAAAAAAGGGAAGTGTGTTGGGGAGCTTATCATTCAAAATATGGATTTAGTGAAGAGTATCAACGTAAAGAAGGATAAAATGGAAAAAAAGAATAGTAACGTAAATAAGTAAAAAAAATGCCGGATAGAATCGTTTAAATCTTCCTCTTATCATAAGTGAAGTACACGGAGCTTGCTAATCATCAATCTGTCCCGAACACGTAGTTCCGACTGGTTGAAAGTAAAAGAAATGAGTTCTGAAATTGGGAACGTTGCTGGGGCACACGTGCACCTTGGGGCACACGTGCCCGCTGCGGCCAATGCGGCCGCAAATCTTATGCCGCTCGCTGCGGCGCCGGCACATGCCGGTGCTGCGGCGGAGGCTGCGGCAGCTGCGGCGCAAGCTGCGGCGGATGCCGCTTTGGCGGACGACTGGGACTGGGGAATGACCCCGGAGGCTGTGATCCAAGCGAACGCCTTTGTGGACACTTGTTTTGAGCGGTATGATGCCGCACTTCGTGTGGTTCCCGACCCTATTGAGGAGCAGAGGAAGAGGATGCAAAGGAAGGAGGAGCTTGAGAGGCTCATTCCGGCGGAGAAGGAACGGCTCTTTGGATCCTTGTGGTACGAATTCAACGCCCATTCATGGGTGTATGCAAGGATGACCGGAAAAGTGTCATACAACTGGGAGTACGACCAGCTTGCTGAATTGATTTTGGAGCTGGAGAGGCTCGGTTGAATCGCAAAACCATTAAGTCTATGGTTGAAAAGACGTGGGATATTAGCTATAATACCCTTAAAAGAGGAATAGTCCGCTACACACAAGCCTAAGGATAAAGCAGTGTTAATCATAAAAATATAAAAATGAGCTTGTAAAGCACGTTTTTTAGTGCTCTAAATAGAGCACTAAAAAATGACTCATAAAGCATTTTTTCACTTCTTGAAGAAGTGAAAAAATGACTCATAAAGCATTTTTTCACTTCTTCAAGAAGTGAAAAAATGACGGATGAAGTTCTTAATTATTTTCGTGTTATCAGTGAAGTAGAGTCATGCGGGTTCATACTGGTATTGACATCACCCCGGATCGGGCAACGTCCCGGGTGTCACAAGCAATCGTGCCCCACTCTTCCGGTTCGGACAACGCCGGAGGAGTCGTTATCAATCGTGTCTCATCTGCAGTAGCAGATGCCGCTCACGCGACGGAGGCTGCGGCCGCTGCGGCGGTTGCCATCGCGGACAACGCTCTAAATGCCTTTCGTGGTATCAAGCGTTCTCGCGAACGCGAGCACGAGATGTGCTTCTTGGCGGAGTGCTACAAGCCCTCTAACATGTATCGTCCAGTTCGTGCGCCGTTCATGGAGCCGCTTCCATGGCTTCCGCGCAAGAGGGTGGTTGAGACCAAGCGGCCATCCGACGAGGAGTGGGCTGCTTTCTGCGCGGAAGTCGAGTGAGTAGGGCTTGTGTCCCGTAAAAAACACAACAAAGTCGTGGCAACACGGCGTCATAAATAACTATTTTTTAACTAAACCAATATCCAAAATAGCTCTTCAAAGGAAGTGTAGCAAACACCAGAGCAGAAGAGTCTTATCTTTTCGCCGATATTTTGTGAATACTTCCCGCGTAAAAATCCATCATAACCCAATGATTTGATATAAAATTTGATCCCATGTGGTGTATTATTAATGACATATGCTTCATATACTTCTTCACCATTTCGCGATAAATAGTCCAATAACTTCCACTTTTTATACAACTTTTCAAGATCATCGCATAACTGTTCGCGAAGATTGATATGACAAAGTAGTTCATCCACTCTTTCATATACATATCCGTCGATCATACGCATAACGATGACGTCATGATAGCGGCGAATGGGGCTGGTAAAGTGGGTGTAATAGTCGAGATTTAATCCGTAATGTCCGTTCTTTTCGTGGTGGTAAGATGCGCTCTTATACTTTTGAATCATAATGATACCGTCGATGAGTTCATCACCGGTTACGGGTTCGATCTCTTGGAAGGGTTTTGGATGGACGCGTTGGGGGATCTTTGTTTCAAAAGAGTTGATATGTTCGGTGACAATCCGATTGGCGTTAATCATCATCATTTCGATAAGGCGATGACTCCAGCTATTCATATCTTCATACACAATCTTTTCTAAAAGGCCGTTTTTGCGGTTAACGCAGTATGTGGGTTGTGTAATGTTGATTCTTCGGTGGTAGTACTTTTGGGTAAGATTTTGTAAAAATTCAAATGGATGGCGTTCAGCTGATAAAACATTTTCGTAATCAAATCGTTCTTTCACGACGATGATGCTCTTATAAATTTGATATGAAGATACAGGTAACTTTCCATCAGAAACTTCTATACTATCATCAACGGTAATCTCGACGGTAATAACACGTCGTTTTTTGCCAACGATCAGTGAGAATTGGTCTTCGCTTAGGTGGTTGGGAAGGATATTACAATTTTGGATATGATTATAAAAGGTTAGACCTAAGTAGGCCATGCGTTTTTCGACGCCGCTCATGGGGTAAATTTGGTTGGCATCGACAATATGGATATAAATTTTTTTGGCGGATACATCGACGGAGATGGCGTCATCGAAATCTTTGGAACATGTGGGGTCGATATTGAAGGTGTAAAGGTGGGTTAAATCGACACACTCTTCACCGCCATTGTGCGTATAATATCCTTTACTTCCATCTTCTTTGGAGAAGTTCACATGGTAATATGGCAAAGTAAAACGCCAAGATTCGGTGTATAAATCGTTGAGAATGATATGGTCGCGACTTCTTTCGGAAACATTTCCGTAAAACTTCTCTTTCACAATAGAGTTAAAGAGCTTTCCAATGCGAACGATATATCGAGCTCCGTATTCATCACCACCTTTATCTTTATCATTATTTATATATTGTGGATGAATATAGCATATGAAGTTGCGTGTTAAGAGTGGTGTATGGAAGATGTAGAAGCCGGTTGCTTCATCGTAGTTGCGAAGAATGCCGACGGTATAACGTTCTTTGCGGAAGAGGATTTTATGGACGGTAACCAAATTATTTTCGACACTATATAAGATGGTATCATCGGGTAGTAGTTGGAAGTAGAGTTGATTTTGGTAAAAGCGGCATTTGGTGGATGGATAGGTATCGATGGAGAGGAAGATTCCTTTGGATATGACTTTTCCTTGAAACATGAAAATAAAAATAAATAGGAGTAACTTCTATTTATTGTAAAAAGGAAAAGAGTAAAAATAGAACGAAGAGAATCGAAGATCAAGAGAGTAGCATCCAAAGTTGGGTTCCGTAAAAGAGTAGATCCGTCTTCTTTTTTTGAAGTATATTCCAAAGATTCCGGTGATGGAGTACATAGACATCCCCTACAATCTTTGTGTAATGTGTGCGATATATGGTTTGTAGGTAAAGGCGTAAATCGAGCTCTTCTTCGAGAATTTTTCCGAAATCCGAATGTTGGAGATAGATGATTTCGGTTTTGTGATGGTGTAAAAAGTAGTCGAAATCAATCTTTCCATCTTTCATGGGTATATATAAGATAAAGTATCCACCCTCTTTCATATCGGGAAGTATGGTGTAATCTTGGATGTGAATACACTTTTGGATAGAAGTATGATCGAAGAGTAAGTATTGGCAGGAACCTACTTTTTTCCGGAGTATAATTTTAAGATATGCGTCTCTATCAATACTATTATGATTGATTTTGTTTATATCTTTTGTATCTTTTGTATCTTTTGAAGAGATACTCTTCTCTTCGTATGTGCAATCGCAGCAAGATTCTGCTTCGCCACTTCTCTCTGAACCCATTTGGAGGGCGGTATCTAAAATAAAGGGTTTCATATGAAATCTTCTACTTTACTATGATATATTCTATTTATCCAATCATTTTTTACAGATGTACGGAACGTAAATAAAGAATATAATGCTGAAGCATTTGTAAAAATTGAAAAATGATAAATGAAATCGTTGGTAGGAGTAGAGGAAGAGAAGAAAATATTACAAGATGTGTCTTTACAAATTGCTTACGTGGATTGATTATTTCTTTCCAAAGAGTGAGACGAAAAGTTCAATGGAGGTTTTGGCTCCAATCCCGACCCACACGGAAAAGCGTTTAACACGCCGTAAAAGTTCGCATCACATGCTTAATGATTATGGGGAAGATAAGGAGAATCTGATATCTCATGAAGATCATCGATTGGAGAATCATATCTTTATGGATCTGAAGAGTGATGGAAAGAAGATATCCAATAAGAAGAAGAACGCATTGGTGGAGAAGCGCGTACAATTTTTGGAGCGCAATTTGAGTTTTCAGTGTGAAACGTGTCGAAATCCTATTCATTCAGAGCATGAAATCTTTTGTATGATGGATAAGCACTTCTGTTCGTATGAGTGTAGGTCTATTTTTTTTCAAAACGAGAAAAAAAGTGCAAGTAAGGTACGAATGATGAGATAATCACGTTCCTTTTTCCATTTTATTCTACGCGAAAATATAGAATGATAAGATAGAAGTAAAAGAAAGGAACCGCTTCGGTTCCCTTTTGAACCCTCCCGCTAATAATAAAAGGGGGGAAAATAATAATTAGATAATATATAATTATCTTTTCCATTTTGTTCTACGCGAAAATATAGAATGATAAGATAGAAGTAAAAAGTTATAAAAGAAAAAATGGGAATTCAAGATGAATTAAGTCAAATGGTCGTTTCGTTTCTCACTCGCACTGGTTCTTCGAATATGTATGGAGGAGGAAAGGGATTCACTGCGTTTGTTTATCTCTTCTTTGTCTTTTTGCTCCTTTTGTTAGTAAAGGCATATATTGTGAAGATTGCGTATAATCATGTGATGCCATCGTTGATGTATAGTTTAGATGTGAAGAGTGGAGCATCGTATGAGGAGCTCCAGACAAAGCACTTCCGTCCGATTGTGTATGTGGAGGCGATTTTGGTAGTAATTCTCTTCAATATGTTATTCACAAGAGTATAAAAGAAAGGAACCTCAAAGAGAACCGCTTCGGGCTCATTCTACGAATGAGCTGGAACTTCGTTCTCCTTTTGAACCCTCCCGCTAATAAAATAATATATAAAATGAATTTCTTCTATATCCATATTTGTTCGGGTAGAAATGGTATTTAAAGGTTCTCTTTATAATAAGATAAAGAGAATAAAAAATGAGAGTTCAAATCAAGGATGAAGTATTAACGCTTCATTTTGAGTCGAATCGAAATAAGATGAATGATCTCTTAGATCCGATATCGAATGTGTATGAAGGATTTTTGCCAAATCGTGAGGGGCATAACTTTCCATCGTCATTTATTCCAAAAAATCATCTTCTTGCGTGTTATAAAGAGAAGTGTAAGTATGTGATAGGTATTTACAATTCAAAGTCGATAAAACATGAGTTATTACATGCGAAGTATTATATCGATGTTGAATACAGATCACGAATTCACAAAGAGTGGGAAGAGTTATCGGAGAAGACGCGAAGTCATATTCAATCTTTTTTGCGCCGTTTGGGGTATAGTGATCGGGTCATGATTGATGAGTATCAGGCGTATCGTTACTCGGAAGCGGCAAATTTCTTTGGAATCAATTATGAATAGCACTCTTTGGGAAGTGCGCAATTGGAGATTTGTCGATGGCCGATTTTGAATCGTCCGGAAAAGATGAACTCTTTTTGAAACTCACTTTTGTTGAGATACGTGACTACCTTTTCCAAATCCACTTTTGTTTTAAACTCTTCTTTGGGGACAAGCATAAGTAGATTGCCACCAAAGTACATGACTTCTCCCAAAAATGCCACCTGTTTCTTTCGTGTAAGGTTGTAGAGGTAGATACATGGTGTTCCCGCTCTCTTTCGAATGGATGAAATGTTTCGCGGAGCTCCCCATTCAAACCAGTTAGATTCGTGAAAAGTGCGAATCTTTCTTTGAAGAAGTGCTTCTTTATGTTGGAGTAGATAGGTATTAATCTCTGCCTCTTCTGTCTCTTGAGAAGGAAAAGATTCGAGTAGTATGTACTTTTCCACTTTTTGAAATCCGGTAAGTACATCGATATTTCCGAGGGTTTCGTGTTTATAGACCTCTTCTTTTCCGCTGACGAGTCCGACGTAAATGTCAAAGTACTCTTCAAAGCTATTTTCACTTTCACCTTCCTTGTTTCCTTCATGAAAGGTAATCAAGCCATTACGGCAAGATACGTGTTGTAAGACGTCGTTATAGAGTACAGCTTTTTCCGCATCTTTATCTTTGAGATATCTGAAGACGATGATATCGACGGAAGCGCCCTCAAACATCTTTTCGTCATGGGGGTGAAAGATGTGTGTGAAGGTGCCTTGATTCATCATTTCGGTAAGGAGTTTTGCGGCGCATGTAAGTTTGAAGAGGTCGGAAGGGACGATGAAGATGAGTTCGCCGCGATCTTCGAGGAGTTGGAAGCATTTGGAGATAAAGTCGATATAAAGATTCCCTTTGGAGGTGCGTACATAGGGTGGATTTCCGACGATAGTTGTGTACTTTTTGGTAATCGGTTGTAAGAGGAAATCGCCATATATAATTTGTTCTTTGGGAATGGAGGGATAGACGGCGATAGTACGGTCAATTTCGTACATATCGAAGAGCCAATCAGGATTTTTTTGGGAGAGAGATAATACGAGATCGCCTTGTCCGATGGAGGGTTCTAAGATGCGTGATGGTTCATTTTTTATAAATTCAAATACTTTATCTTGAAGAGTTGTATTTGTGGTGAAGTACTGTCCGAGGGAGTGGTTCATTTTCTTCTCTTACTTCTTCTTCCTCTACAATAAACTTCTAAAAATCACTTTTTAGTACTTTTAAAAGAGAGAAAATGTTTTTAGAAGAGGAGAGAAGGGAGAGAAGAAGTATTTTAGAAGAGGAGAGAAGAGAGAAAGCTTTATATAAGTGATAATTTATTCACTTCGTTCATAAATTATCAAAAATAGAAAAAGATATTCATCTTTTTCTATTATGCACCCCTACGGGGTGCGGCGGCCAAAGGCCGCCTTGGCGACCCTATGGGGTCGCGTACGGCTCGGTCGAATACCATAGAGCAATGATATATCAATAATTATTTTTATTTGATTTGTTTGAAAAGAGATCTTCTCTTTTTGAGTTTAAGAGGAGAAGAAAAAAAGAGAGTTAAAAGTAAGAGAGATTATAAAAATTATACATATAAATGAGTAAGGTTCCCAGTTTGAAAGATATTTTAAACGATATTCCGGATGAAGTGAGTGATGAGGAGGGTGATTACACACAAATTGAATATTATGAAGAGCCGCCCAAAAAGTTTTTAGATTTACCGAGTGAATATACACAATTAAATCCAATACGGAATGTGGAACCAATGGTACAACTTTCTTGGGACTCGAAGAGTCCAGAAAGTAGCAGCGCAAGTCGTCAAAAAGGTGTTTATCATCCGGTACGTAATGAACGTAACGTACCGAAACCTACTCTTTTAACATTAACGGAGCAAAATATTGCGAAAGTGAATAATGAATCGTTGATTTCGTATGATATTCCGTTGGAGGATTCGATAGAGACAAAGTCAAAAAAGAGTCGGCATACGGAACGGAGTGATCTGAAGAGTCATCGATCACACAGGAGTCATGAATCACATGAATCGCGTGAATCACATAAAAGTGTGAAGAGTCATAAATCGCACAAGAGTAATATTGACTTCTCGGTAGGAGTGGATCCAAATCCGCATCCAGTACGAGAAGAAGATGCGCGTTCCGTATCGTCATCTCGAAGTGCGTTATCCTCGATCTCGGCGTTATCAATGGGAAGTATTAAGCCGGTAGCTCATAAGAATGTTCCAGAAAAGTCGAGAATGAGTCGAGAAACAAGTTCGCATATATCGATGTCAACTTTCTCAGCTACTTCATTCAGCTCGCTGAATGAGGAGAAGAAAGTAGCAGCGCCTCTTAAGAAGTCGTCAAGTGTTTCGTCATTCGGTTCAAAAGTGGATAAAGTAAAAGATGAGAAGAAGAGGGATATAGATGAACGTAGTGAACGCACTGTACGTAGCGCGAGTAAGCAGTTGATCCCGTTATCATCATCAATTTATCCGAAGCAGAGTAAGGACATACATGGATTTGATAAATTTTCGAATCAGTCGTCCCACGGAAAGGAGGAGGAGAAACCGAAAGTAGATTTCCGAAAGATCAAGAATATTGAAGAATTCAAAGAGAAGATTCAGAGATATATATCATTAGACGATGAGATTACGACATTATCTACTGCGTTGCGAGAACGGAAAAGAGAAAAACAAAGGTTTGAGGACGAGATCTTGGAATTTATGAAAGAAAACGAAATAGAGACGATTAAAAATAAACAAGATAATAGTATCATTGGATTAGTTCAGAAGAAGAGGACGGAAACGCTGTCGAAGGAGTATTTGACTGAGACTTTGATGGAATTATTGAAGAACCGCAGTACTGCGGAGTCGATAAGTCATTATATATATAGTAAACGAAGTGTAATTGAAAAGAGCATAATAAAACGGATGAAAGAAAAGGTGAAAAAGTAAATATAATTATAAAAATGTATCAAAAAAAGTTTTTCCGATTTACAAAAATGTGGGTAAAGATCTTGGAAGATTTGAGAATGAATAAATATGTTTTGAATAATTGTTTATATCATTGAATATAAATCTTTTTTCATCTAAATCAATAATATAACTATACGAGCAATCGTATGTATAGATGACTTTATCGTATATATCTTCTTGATAATTATCTACATTATTTTGATAAATGGTGAATAAAACCCCCGATTTCAAGATCTTTAGCATACTATAAGAGTACCCATAGAAGGTTAAATAATGATGGTAATCAAATGTATCCATTGCTTCTTCTTTATTTGTGTGAGGATACAATATAGCAAACTCCTTTTCAAAGTGAGATATTAAATCACTCTTACATTTGGGCGCACATCTATCAAAATCATCTTCTGAAGAGATCATGATAGCATTTTTCATCATCGTTTTCCACTCATCAGCATTTGAATTACGTAATTCATTAAGAAGAACTTGACCTAATCCATCAGGATAGGAATCTGTTTTACTGTTCGCGAAAATCACAAAAATCGCAATTATAATATTTTTAAATTTATAAATATTATAAATTATTGAATACGAGACAAATGTTTCTTAGTTAATAAATGTTTTTCATAATTAACACCGTCAATTTAAGATAAATGGTAAAAGAACAACTTTGCGTGAGTATGATAAAGGGAACCGCTACGGGCTCATTCAGCTGAATAAGCTGGCCTCTGAGAAGAAGAGGGTAAAGAGATCGTGTAGTAGTATCGCGGTGAAGGATGGATGTCCTTCGCATTGTGAGTTGCCGAAGGATCCGAGTCGTAAGACGTGTATAGTGAAGTCGAGACGACGTGCGATAAAGGGAACCTCTTCGGTGAAAGGAACCGCTTAGGTGAAAGGAACCGCTTAGGGCTCATTCTTTGAATGAACTGGAACTTCGTTCTCCCTTTTGAACCCTCAACACGTTGCCGCTAATAAATGAGGTATTATGAATAAGGAAGAATAGGGTAGTATGAATTTTTATATATTGTCGTTAAAAAGATTTTTATTTGATAATAATAATCAAATAAAATGGGATTTATGATGAAAC